>Ga0335398_10000724_pt1 | contig 57869 bp, 52 predicted proteins | sample BON03_FD_205742 | JGI IMG/M metagenome (GOLD analysis project Ga0335398, IMG submission 205742) | Freshwater microbial communities from Lake Bonney liftoff mats and glacier meltwater in Antarctica - BON-03 (spades assembly) (version 2) | ecosystem: Environmental > Aquatic > Freshwater > Ice >... | reverse complement strand
GCCTTTTTGTTTTGAAAAAACCACTCTACACAAACTTAAAATTAGCCTATATCAGTCCACTAAATTTTCACAATATCCAACACATAAATTTAAACAGCGCAGAATAACATCTCTTAAATGTGCTTAAAATGAGTCAAAAATGTTTATGTTTGCAAAAGAAATGGGAGTATTTAGACAGACTGCCGTTATGGGCAAGTTTAAAACAACAAAATCCGGTCTGCGAAAGCCAAAGGGCTGACCACCCAAAGTGACGGAAAAGAAAAATAAAAGTGGAGACCAGAAACCACTTTAAAAAACGGGGCGATACCGAAAAGCCACACGAGTAGGAAAAAATATAATACAAAATAAAATGAAAAAAATCAAATCACTCACGCTAATCGGTCTTTTAGCAATTACTATTTCCACAGCATTAACATCTTGTATGACAACAAAAACAAGTGTTGGTGCATACAGAGAAACCCAAGGAAATGAATACACTTATGCAAAAGGAAAACAAATTTGGTTGTTCTGGGGAATAATGCCTTTAGGTAGAACAAGTGTAAACACTCCAGGTGACGGTAACTGCGAAGTAATTACAAGGTTCACTGTTGTGGACTTTCTTATTAGCGGTTTGACAGGTGGAATTGTAACAACGCAAACCATCAAAGTTAAAGCGAAAAAAAAATAAAACCAGCCCATAACAGCACATTTGCGAATATGGCGGGTTTAGTGGTAATTTAAACATTCTGCTTCTATAAAAATTAGTAGTAAAATGAAAGATAGTGCTTCTAAGTCCGCCACATCGCAAATCTGCAAACCGTCAAACTGTCTAATTACTAGATCGTTTTTTGGGTTTATTAAGCAAAAGATGTGGATAGATTTTATGCTGTAAACATTTATATTTGCTGCCTTCAATTTGCGCAGAATACTAAATATTTTAGATTACAATCTGCTCAAAAAGTGCTTAAAAGAGCTTGCCTTTTTGTTTTGAAAAAACCACTCTACACAAACTTAAAATTAGCCTATATCAGTCCACTAAATTTTCACAATATCCAACACATAAATTTAAACAGCGCAGAATAACAGCGCTTAAATGTGCTTAAAATGAGTCAAAAATGTTTATGTTTGCAAAAGAAATGGAAGTATTTAGACAGACTGACGTTAGCGGAAACCCTAAAAAACGACATAGTAAACAATAAACAGACAAATATGGATAGACGACATTTTATAAAACAATCAACTTTACTTTCAATTGGTGGTCTACTAATCCCATCGACATTTCTCACAGCATGTAGAAAGGAAACTTTATTTGACGACATTAACTATAATGGAAAAGTTTTAATTATTGGAGCTGGTGCTGCTGGACTTTATGCAGGCTATATTTTAAAATCTAAGGGCATTAATTTTCAAATTTTAGAAGCATCGCCCACTTATGGTGGACGACTTGGAAAACTCACCGGCTTTGCAAATTTCCCAATCGACCTTGGTGCACAATGGCTGCACGGAAAGAACAATATTGTTGGCGACTTAATTCAAAAAACAAACACCAAAATTGCCTTAGATAATTCTGAAGAATTTTATTGGTTTAATAATCAAATTGTAAATTCACTACCGAAGGATATAATTGCCGTTTTCACTCGTGAAGATAATTTGCCCGATATATCCTTTAAAGATTTTGCTATTCAGGAAGGGTTTGAGAACGATTATGCAAATATTGTGGAAGGAATAGCAGGTGATAGTGGTGCCGCAGCTTCTAAAATTTCTGCTTATTGGAAAATAAAAGAAGAGGAAAACTGGAACTCGGGCGATGATGATTTTAAATTTCAAGAGACCTATTTTGACCTTATTGACAAGCAAATTGCTAGTGAAGTAAAAGACAAAATCACTCAAAACACCATTGTTGCTAAAATTGATTATTCACAAACCAATATTGTAGTTACAGATAGTAATAATAATACCTACACAGCAGATAAATTAATAATTACAGTTCCTATCACCGTATTGAAAACAAACGATATTCAGTTTATTCCTGCTTTACCTTCCGAAAAAACAGAAGCTTTTGCTAAAATTGGAATGGACGCAGGAATGAAAGTTTTTATGAAATTTAGCAATAAATTTTTTGACCAAAATATTATTGGTGGAAACATTTGTGCAGCTTATGCAGACGATAGCGTTGGCAAAGCTATTGATGACAAAGTCTTGCTTGCTTTTGTAATGGGCGAACAGGCTGAATATTTAACGAGTTTGGGTAATGATAATGCAATAACAACTGCTTTACTTCAAGAACTTGATATTATGTATAACGGACAAGCAACAGCCTCTTTTATTGCTTCTCATGTTCAAAACTGGACAACAAATCCTTTTATTAAAGGTGCTTATTCATACAGCACTGTAGGAATGGGTAATGCTAGAACAGTTGCAGCAAAAACAGTAGACAATAAATTGTTTTTTGCAGGAGAGGCAATGAACATTAACGGACATCACCAAACAGTCCATGGTGCAGTTGAGACTGGATATAGAGAAGTAATTAACATTTTAGCGAGCATTAAGAAATGAGAAATTATATCATTATATTGTCGCTGTTCTTTATTTTCAACAAAATCAATGCTCAAGAGTTGAAAGTTGACATTTCTTACAAATACCTTTACTCAAATCAATGGGACAAAGCTATTCAAACTTTCAATTTTAGCAGACCATTTATTTCAGAAAAACAACCATTATTAATGCACGGTTTAAACTCTTCTCTGTCTTATATTTTTAAAACTTCTAAAAAATTTAAACACGGAATAAACATCTCATATTCGTATTTTAAAAGTAACTCAGAAAATGAAAATTTAGAAAATAATTTAAATCTTCATTTCCTAAATTTAGGATATATTTTACATTACGAAAACAAAGAAAAATGGAAAGGACTTTATACTGACTTAATTATTTCTGCCACTTCAAGCGGTTTATTTAGACAAGTTAATGGAGAGCCTTTTGAATATGACGAAATAACTTCTAAAGCCTTTGGTATAGGAGGCGACTTAAATTTTAAATTGGGATATAAGTTAAAATTAAAAGATAAATATTTCCTATCACCTTTTATATCAGTTGCTTATTCACCATACCTCTTTTCGCCAAATAGTGAACCGGTAATCAATCAAACGAAAGGACTTACAAGCAAAAATTGGACAGGTATATTAACAACACAAATCGGAATAACTTTTCACATAAAAAGAAATGACTGAAGAAGTAAGGGCATCCGCTAACAGCACCTACAATAAATTGGCGGCTCAGTACTCCGCAGACACATTTGTGGTTTATCAAACATTGGTTCTCCGCATTAAGTTTTACTCATTTTTGTTTATTTTTTTAAGGCATTCGTGAGCCCTGCGGGGTTGTGGTGAAAATCGCCAACTTCTTGTAGCTGCAAAACGTCAAACTGTCTAATTACTCAAACCAAGGCCCTGAGAATTGCATGGTTGGAAAATTTTAAAGGTAAGTATCCAATTGTTTGTGTATGTTTGTAGAGTATTTAGACAGACTGCCGTTAGCTTAAAAATGAGTCCAAAAAATTATATTTGCGGAGAAATGAGACTTCTTAAACAGGCTGACATTATGCGGCATGCTTGGACGAAACCGATAACTTGAAAAACAAAATCATAATTGACTATAAGCAAAATGACTTAAAATAATGAGGAAACACAAAAAATACGGTCATAATTATTTAACAAATTTTATTTTGATTAAAAATAAAACAGTACCCAGCATTTATCAAGAAACAGTAACTAACAATTTAAAAAACACAAAATGAAAAATTATCTAATTTTAGCACAAATTATTATAGCAACCTCAGTTGCCTATGTTTGGATTTTCAGATATGATGTAATCATTAAAGAATTTAAAGAATTCGGATTAAGTGATTTAACTCGAACCTTTGTAGGAGCCTCTAAGGTTTCTTTAGCCACTTTATTAATTGCTGGAATCTGGTATTCTTCATTAATTACCATTCCTGCTATTATTATGGGCTTATTTATGTTAGCTGCTCAATATTACCATTTCAAAGTAAAAAATCCATTTATTAAACATTTACCATCGTTGATTTTCTTGATTTTATGTATATTCACAACATTGGTTTCAATGGATATTATTTAGTTATGAATTATTTATTCCTTTCTTGTGTTTTATTTTCAAGCTTATCTTTTATGGGCTATGCTATTTCATATTTTATTTCGCCTCACATGAAAAGTGAATTTGAACGGTTTAAGTTAAAGGAGTTGGGTCTATTTGTAATAGTCTTAGAGATAGTTGGTGCCTTTGGATTATTGGTAGGCTTACTGATTAAACCTATTTTGCTGATATCATCTGGTGGGCTTGCTATATTAATGTTACTTGGTTTAATTACAAGGTTTAAATCAAAAGACAGTTTCTTGGTTTCTATTCCAGCAATATTTTACATGATTTTAAACGCATATATATTTTACTCAGGAATAAATCTTTAAAAGTCTCAGAATGTTGGATAAATTAGCACTTCCGCATAACCACAACTATACATAGGGCAGGATTTAGTGATCAAAAGACGGTTGTGTGGTAAAATTACCGCCCTATACAAACCTAAAATTAGCCACTATCAGACCACTAAATTTTTACACTATCCAATCTGTAATTTTAAAAAGCGCAGCATAACAGCGCTTAAATATACTTAAAATGAGTCAAAAATGTTTATGTTTGCAAAAGAAATGGGAGTATTTAGACAGACTGACGTTGTGCGTCAGCTTAAAAGACGACACCGACCGACAGTGCGAAAATAATTGTTTCTATAATTGGAAACTTTCGCTATCTTTGTGACGTTTAACAAAAGACATTTATAAATGAAATATTTTGAGACAAGGTTTATGGAAGAAGCAAACGAGTTTATTGCGGAACTTGACCCAAAGACAATCAAAAAAATATTTTACAACATTGACTTAGCTGAACAAACGAATGACCCAAAATTGTTCAAAAAACTTTAAAATGACATTTGGGAGCTTCGGACAAAATTTGGAGGACTTCAAATCAGATTTCTTGCATTTTGGGATAAGTCAGACAACAACAAAACTTTGGTAATTGCGACCAATGGTTTTATAAAAAAGGTTGACAAAGTGCCAATTAATGAAATTGAACGAGCAGAAAGATTGAGAGAAAAATATTTTCAAAACAAACCAAAAAAGTAAAACAAATGGCAACGAAAGAAATCAAAACATATTCGCTTATCGAAATGAAGGATAAGTATATCGGCAAAGTCGGAACAGTTGACCGTGACGAATACGAGTACGAACTTCGCATGGACGTTTTAGGCAAAATGATTAAATCTGCAAGACAAGAACGTCATTTAACACAAGAAGAACTTGGCAAACTTGTAGGAGTTCAGAAAGCCCAAATTTCTAAACTTGAAAGCAGTGCAAACAGTGCGACCATTGGCACTATCTTAAAAGTTTTTAAAGCATTAAAAGCAGAAATTAATTTCAACGTAAAACTTGAAGACAACTTTGTTAAATTAGCTTGACAGAAAAGAAAGCCGAACGCATAACAGCAGTGCCTGTTGCGCAACTATAAAAACGAGGCAATTAATCCGAATATATGGAAATTGAAAAATAAAAACTGCTGAATATCAACCTATTGAAAAATTTAATCTCGCAAAAATTTAGATAAATTCATAATATTGTAGTTGCGCAACAGGCACAGCACCTACAAGAAATTGGCGGTTCAGTGCTCCGCAGACACATTTACTCATTGTAAAATTGTTTTTTATAGAATTCGTGAGCCCTTCGGGGTTGTGGTTAATCAAACATTGGTTCTCCGCATGAACATTTACTCATAATTTATTTATTTTCAAAGGCTTTCGTGAGCCCTTAGGGGTTGTGGTGCAAATCGCCAACTTCTTCTAGCTGCAAACCGTCAAACTGTCTAATTACTCAAATCAAGGCTTTGAGAATTGTATGGTTGGAAAATTTTAAAGGTAAGTATCCGTTTGTTTGAGTATGTTTGTGGAGTATTTAGACAGACTGACGTTATGGGTCAGCATACAAAGACCCTGCACCAAACAAAACACATAACAACACAGACATTATGAAAACAGCATTAATAAAATTAATTTTTATATTATCTGCAACGATTTCGTTTGCTCAAAGTACATCGGAAGCACCTATCCAAAATATTTCTACAGATGGTGTTGTTAACTATAGACTTTTTACGACACAAAATATGTACACGTTTATCAAATTGGACACAAGAAATGGAAAAATGTGGCAAGTTCAATGGAGTACTAATGGAAGCGAATATAGATTTGAGAATATACTATCGGACATCTCTCGGGTAAATAAGGACGAAGAGCAAAAAGGTAGATTTTTTCTTTATCCAACAACTAACATATATAACTTCATTTTACTTGACCAAATAGACGGAAGAACTTGGCAAGTACAATGGGGAAAGCAAGAAGAAAGGGCAGTAATCCGAATATATTAAAGAGATATTATGATTGTTAGTGTTGAAGATTTTAATCAAGAGGTCAATTGTTTTTACAAAAATGAACATTATTCTGTTCGTGACAACGGTGCTGTTTTACGCTATCCACTTGACGGAAAACGACAACGACCAACCGACAACAATTGGACTTTTGGCAAACTAAACATAAAGACAGGTTATTTAGAAATTGCTTCGGTTCGTATGCATAGAATAGTTGCAACCGCATTTCAAGGAGAAGCATCAACAAAAGATCACGTGGTTGACCACATTGACACAAACAAGCAAAATAACCGACCAGAAAATCTACGTTGGGTGACAAGATTAGAAAACATTTTGCTTAACCCAATTACCGCAAGACGTATCGAATTTGTTTGCGGAAGCGTTGAAGCATTTCTTGCTGACCCTTCCAAATTCCGTGACAAATTTTCTGACCCAAACCATGAGTGGATGTGTGCAGTTAATATCCAAGAAGCACAAGCGAGCAAAGAAAGATTATTGGCTTGGGTAAAAAGTGACAAACCATTAAAAGGAGGCTCTTTAGGTGAATGGATTTATAATCCAAGGTTATCAAATCAATCTGCCGCCAATGTTGAAGATGAATTAGATTTTATAAATTCTCTAACCCCGAATGCTGTTCAAAAAGCCCGAAATTGGAAAACCCCAAGCGAATTTCCTTGTTGTCCACAGATAAACACTCATAACCCAATAGCTGACTATACTGCAAACCTAAAAGCAGGGAATGTATTTTCCCTAAACCAATATACGAGTTCGATTATTGAGCGTTTTGCAATTTCTAAAAACGAAAATATATTGTGGATTATGTGCAAAAGTGGTGACGAAAATCCGAAAAAACCATATTCTTTGGCAGAGATAACTTATCAAAACGATGTTTTCGTTCATAATAGTCTTGCAACTTTTCTCGAGAAAGACGGAGCAGCCAAATAATTTACCCTTGCACAAGGACTTGAGTGGACAGGAGACGAAACAATTGATGATTATTGTTAAAAATGGAGTATAAACAAAAATGCCGAACTGCTAAAATCGGTTTTGCAAAATGGCGGTTCAGTGCTTCTATGACAGTTTAGTGGTAAAAGTCCCGCCCTTTACAAACTTAAAATTAGCCTATATCAGACCGCTAAATTTTTACACTATCCAATCTGTAAATTTAAAAAGCGCAGCATAACAATGCTTAAATGTACCTAAAATGAGTCAAAAAAAATTATATTTGCAAAGAAATGGGAGTAGTTAGACAGACTGACGTTAGTAGCAACCCTCTCTATTCCGCCACGGCATTGACTTCCAAAGCTAACGTTTGACATGATGGTTAAAATATCCGTAATTTGCCTTGCTCTATGAAAGGCCGATGTTAAAATTGTTGCGTAATAGCACGAGTGCAATCCTGGTTGAAATGTAAAAGGACTTTTTGCTTCAACAAAAAGTCCTTGAGATGACTTCAGTGGTGATATTTCGATTACTCGGAATAATCCCGTTCATAATAATTTCAGTTCAAAGATACATTTCCTTAGAGCATTTTTTATTAATCATTAAAAAAAACAAAATGCAAAAGAAAAATGTAAAAATGGAAGTAATCAATCCCAATGCAGCAGGCATTGATATTGGTAGCCGCTCACACTTTGTTGCCATTGGGCAAGGTACAGATGACGTTCGGGAGTTTGGAGTTTATAATGAAGACCTAAAAGCAATTGCTGATTGGCTCAAAGAAAATGAGATTGAAACTATTGCCATGGAAAGTACGGGAACTTATTGGCAAAGTTTGTTTGCGGTTTTACAAGCAGAAGGTTTGCAGGTAATTCTTTGCAATGGGAAATTCACCAAAAACATAAAAGGTAAAAAGAGTGATGTGCAAGATTGTCAATGGATACAAAAGCTACACACCATGGGTTTATTAAGCGGTAGTTTTTTACCTGATGAGGCTACAGAACAACTCAGAACTTACTGCCGACACAGATCCAATTTAATTGATCAAGCGGCTGACACTGCTCGAAAAATGCAAAAGTATTTACGCTTATTAAATTTAAGATTGGATGTGGTGGTAAATGATGTTTGCGGTTTAACTGGCTTAAAAATTATTGATGCTATTTGCAAAGGCGAAATCAACCCTGAAAAATTGGCTTCATTCAGAAATGGAAACTGTAAAAAATCGGAAGAGGAAATTGCAAAAGCATTACAAACTAATGGACGAAATGATTATTTATTTACTTTGAAACACGAGTATCAAATGTACTTAAACCTGCAAACTAAAATTACAGAATGTGATAAAGAAATTGAAAAAATGTTGAACCAACAAATCAACAATGATGACAATAAAAAGCAACATCACATTGATAAAAAAGCACACAAAAGAATAAATAAAAATACACCTAAAAACATAGATATAAACTTGCTTTCTTATCAATATTTTGAAGGCGTGGACTTATTAGCCATTGAAGGTGTGAGCTATTCAACTGTGCTTACTTTAATGAGCGAAGTAGGGCATGGCATTCATAAATTTGAAACAGCCAAGCAGTTTGCAAGTTGGCTTAGGCTTTCGCCAAATAATAAAATTAGCGGGGGGAAAGTACTCAGCAATAAAATACCAAAAGGCAGCAACCGACAGAAAATTGCATTACGAAATGCCGCCAATGCCATCGGTAATTTAAAAAATACCGCACTCTCCAACTTCTTTGCAAGAATATCACACAGAAAAGGCCGTGTATCGGCAATATCAGCAACGGCACGTAAGCTTGCTGTGATTATTTGGAACATGGTGGTAAAAGGAACTTCATATATTCCATTAACCGAATATCAGTTTGTGGATCAAAAAAGAAAGAAAATTGCTGCGATGAAACGGTTAATTAATAAATTTGAAATCACAACTGAAGACCTTAACTTGCAGGTGTAAATCAACGAGTTAGAAAAACGTTAGTCATAACCATAAAAAACGACATCACAAACAATGAAACAGACAATTTTTATATTGATATTTTGGTTTTCTATGCTGACCTGTTTGACAATTTTCGGGCAGACAAGCGACTCAATAAAACCTTTTACGACTGCCGAAAAAGCAAACACTTTAATGACAACTCATAATACTGCCGGCTTTGACCAAAGTGATGATTTTTCGCCTGGAATGTTATTTTTTGCACTAATTGGTTTGGCGTTAATTTTAATTAGTGTTGGTGCTGGTATTGTGTTGACTGTTTTAGGACTATTAGCAATTTTCGGACTAGTTTCCTTCGGTGTTTTATCAACCTCACTAATTCTTGGACTTAATAAAAAATCATTTGCAAAAGGCTTCAAGACATTTATAGTTTTATCATCAACTGTTGGCGGACTTTTAATTTGCGGGACAGGGTTCTGGCTTTTTAATAAAATTGTTCATTGGTGGACAACTCAAACTGCAATTTTTACTGGTGCGACTTGCGGGCTTTTAGCAGGTTTAATTTTTGGACTTTTAGCAAATTGCATTTTGCAACGACTGACAAATTATTTTAAAACAAAACTTAATTTAGCTTGACAATTCAACGACATAAAATAACGTCAGATGCTAACAGCAGTGCCTGTTGCGCAACCTCTTAAAAAACACTAAAGCTCAATTTTAGGAGAAAAAACGACTTCATTAGAGGCGTTTTAAGACATCTAATTTTGTTCCATGCTCCTTTTGTGTTTAAATTTAGGGGCGCTTAAAATTGAGGTATAGTGCTTTGGAATTGGCTCTTTAAAAAAAACAAAAGCTTTCCTAATCTTGATTCATTTATTGGCATTACTTGTGCGCTTATTTTTGGGCTTTTGCGGTTAAATTTTAGGAGTTTTTTGAGGTTGTAAACCATAGCAGCTATTAATACGTGTTTGTTTGCGCCCTAATTCCAAGGGTGTTTACTCGTTTTATCTTTTAAAAATTTAGCATGGTTCCCAAAACAGGTTCTACTGTGCTGCCTCGTTTTTTCATGATGCGTTTGGCATAAGGTATTTGTAGTTTTTCATACATTGCATCGCAGTGTGGTTTATAAATGGTATGTACTATCTTTTTAAAATCACTTTTGCCTATATATCCATATCTCAATGGGCAATCTTTACATTTTATATTACCAATTTATTTCACCGACTTTAATTGCGCCAACCAAAAAAGAATTATTAGGGACACAATTTCCAACATAAAAGATGTATTGAAAAACTAACTTCTCTTTCTTATAAAGAGAGGTAACTCAGACACGTTTACAGCTTAGTTATTGAGTTTGCACAATATTCCTGATATTTGAATTATGTAACTTTTTTCCAAACTTATGTAACATCCGCCCTGATATATGGCAGTACTTTTGCCCAATAATTATTTACTAACAATTTTAAAAACAAAAAACCATTATGGCACTGATAAAAGTAATAGAGCTATTAGCCGAATCAAAAAAAAGCTGGGAAAATGCTGCTCAAAATGCAGTTGACGAAGCATCTAAATCTGTCCGAAACATCCGCTCGGTGTATATTCAGGATTTTAATGCCGAAGTAGATAAAGAAGGAAAGATTACTAACTGGCGTTTAAGTTGTAAAATAAGTTTTGAATTAAATGGAGATAAGTGAAGCCCTTATCATTGATGGTATCCTCATTTTCTAACAATCAAATAAAAACCAATATTCAAAAACATAAACATGAAAACATCTAAAATTACCAGCAACAAACAAAGTAAGCAGGGTAACTCAAAAAAACCTCGTCCTGAAATAAGAGACGATTTAGACAGCCGCAAAGAAAAAGAATTGGGTTACGTTGGTGATTTGAGCAAAAAGGGAGATAGAAAGAAAAAGATGCTAAAGTGATAAAAACTTTAGAGAATGAGCCCTTGTTGGAGAATGAAGTCATTAAAATAAATAACAATCATATAGCACGGAAATACAAAATGATGCAATTAAGTGAGATTAGTTTTTCTGTTAAAAATACCAAATAAATTTTCCTTTTAATAAATTATGCTGTCTATCCCTTTTACTCGAGTGATTTGGACGTAATTGATTAAAAATATTTATTTTAATTGCAATTAGCAAATTTGGTGCAAATAACAACCTGTCAATTATCTCAACATACGTTTTTAATTTTTCATTGTAAAAAATGCAATAAAGACAAGTGAGCTGACAAGATTTTAATTAGCGAGTATAGTAGTTCTATTCTAAGAATGAAAATTTAGAATGCGCCTGTTTTTATAGTAGTTTCGGCAATAAGTAGAATCTCTAATGGGTAAGCGGGGTTATTATTTTTTTGCGCCCAGTTTAGATTTTTTATGATTGTTTACTTGTAGTTTCTGCACCCAAATTGACCCTGCTATTTGGTATTTTTTACATGAGAATACCTGCCATTTTATGACAAGAAACTTATATTTATAATAAAATGATATTTAAATCTATTTTAATTACTGTATTTTAACCCTAATTTTTTGACCTTTTATCATTTTTACGTTTTTGAAAAACGGCCTTATTATATTTAGTCAAATAGGAATTTATCTTAAATTTATTAATGATTTTAGATTCTGGAATTGGGATAGCTGTAATATGGTAATTTCCAAAATTTGTGATTTTTGGTTGCGTCAAAACATTTAATCCGACTATAAATGTGGTAATTGAAAGTGTTGAAACAAAAGTAAAGACCAGAACATTCAATAGTTGTTTAAATAAATTTGAGTTACTATTGTTTAGCGTTTTGTTATAAAAAATAAGATTAAAATAAGTTATACCCATACCAATACCAGCGATAGAGGTACCAATAATATACGGGCCAGCCCGATTTTCTCTTACCATCACCAAGCTTGCTATATTTACACTGTCTACATAAAAATTACCAAGAGTATCGCTCATAGAATAAAATACATACGCTTGATTTAAACCATAAATAGTGACTTTATACGTATTATTTAGGGTGTCTTTCATAACTACTGAAACCTCAGCGCGTATTCCCTTTTTTGAGTACATCCCTTGTTTATTTATCAAGCCAAGCCTATAAACACTGTCTTGTGTGTCATTGTAATTATTTTGAGCTTCTATTTTACCTTGTGTAAATAATAGTAAAATTACTATTTGAATTATTTTATAAGTTATTTTCTCTCTCATTTCATAAATTAAAACTGTAGGTAAAAGTACCCATTTTTATATTAATTAATCATGCAAAAGTAGATAAATGAATTCAAATTTATAATGATTTTAATTAAAACATATAAACGCAATGGTAAAAGGTTTTTTTAGTCCGATTAACCATTTTCAAAAATAACTTGCCTAAAATTTTTAACAATAAAGTTGTTAATAGGCCATTATTTGTTATTAATTGCTTGTTGTATAGGCTTCTATTGGTAAACAGGCGCAAATCAAATTTCTATCACCATGTGTACTATTAACCCTTGCTACAGTCGGCCAAAATTTTCTTTCATATACCCAAGGTAGGGGATAAGCAGCTTGAACCCTTGTATAGCTATGGTTCCAATCATCTGAAGTAATATCCATTGCGGTGTGTGGCGCATTTTTAAGCATATTATCGATGTCAGACAAGTTACCTTCTTCAATCATTCTAATTTCTTGCCTTATACTTAGCATAGTGTCACAAAACCTGTCTAATTCTTCTTTACTTTCACTTTCAGTTGGTTCTATCATTAATGTGCCAGCCACAGGAAACGAAAGGGTAGGTGCATGATATCCATAATCCATCATTCTTTTTGCAATATCTTCTGCCTCTACACCAGCAGTTTGCTTAAACTTGCGGGTATCTAATATCATTTCATGCGCAACTGTGCCATTCTTTCCTAAGTAAAGTATTTCATATTCTCCTTGCAACCTAGATTTAATATAATTGGCATTGAGTATTGCATATCTTGTTGCTTCTGCAAGACCCACATACCCCATCATTTTTATATAAGCATAAGAAATTAATAAAATACTTGCACTGCCATATGGAGCGGCAGAAACAGCGCCAATTCCTTCTTTGCTTGAAGTGCTTATTTGGGTGTGATTTGGTAAAAAAGGAGTTAAATGCTTGGCCACACAGATTGGCCCCATTCCTGGTCCTCCGCCACCATGAGGAATGCAAAATGTTTTGTGTAAATTTAGGTGGCAAACATCTGCCCCAATCATTCCTGGATTGGTAAGCCCCACTTGAGCGTTCATATTAGCACCATCCATATAAACCTGACCCCCATTATCATGAATTAATTGAGTAATGGTTTTTATACTTTCTTCAAATACACCATGGGTAGATGGATAAGTAACCATTAGGCATGCCAAATTATCTTTATGTCTTAGCACATGTTTTTCTAAATCTTCTAGGTCGATGTTTCCAGCTTCGTCACATTTAGTTACCACCACTTGCATACCAGCCATTACAGCAGATGCAGGGTTTGTGCCATGCGCAGATGAGGGTATAAGTGCAATATTTCTATGGCCTTGACCTATGCTTTTTAGATAAGCCATAATGACCAATAAGCCTGTATATTCGCCTTGAGCGCCTGCATTTGGTTGTAAACTAGTGGCATCAAATCCTGTAATTATAGCTAAATCGTTTGCCAATTCATCAATTATCTGTGCATAACCTTCAGTTTGATCAAGTGGAGCAAAAGGATGTATAGCATTAAATTCTGGCCAAGTAACAGGTATCATTTCAGCTGTAGCATTTAATTTCATAGTGCAACTTCCGAGAGCAATCATGCTATGACAAAGTGATAAATCTTTGCTTTCTAACCTTTTTATATAACGCAACATCTCATGCTCTGATTGGTACGAATTGAAAATTGGATGCGATAAAAAATCACTTTTTCTTAATAGATTTTCAGGAAGTCTTGCTTTGCAATCTGCTACTAAATCTTCAGCTTGCAGCGTGTTTTTTTGAGCTGCTAAAGCAAATACTAAAATAATCAGGTTTAGCTGCTCCACAGTAGTAGTTTCATCGATAGAAATTCCGATGTTTCCATTTTCAAAGTACCTAAAGTTAATTTTGTGTTTATTTGCAATGGCGCTGATAGCTTCAGTATGTTGATTTTTTTGAATCAGCAATGTGTCAAAAAAGGTTTTGTTTAATTGTATAAAACCCAATTTGCTTAATGCATTTTCTAATACAACAGCCTGCGTGTGCAAACGCGTAGAAATGTCTTTTAATCCTCGTGGTCCATGATATACAGCATACATACTTGCCATTATAGAGAGTAAAACTTGTGCAGTACATATATTTGAAGTAGCGGTTTGTCTACGAATGTGTTGCTCTCTGGTTTGCAATGCCATTCTTAGAGCCCTATTTCCATGCCTATCAATACTTACACCAATAATTCTGCCAGGAATATTTCTTTTATATTCGTCTTTTGTTGAGAAAAATGCTGCATGAGGCCCTCCATATCCAAGAGGCACACCAAATCTTTGAGAAGTTCCTACTACCGCACTTGCTCCCCATTCTCCCGGAGGGGTAAGCAATGTTAATGCCATCAAATCAGTAGCAGCACAAACTAAAATATGGTTTTCAGCACATTTTGCTGTAAAATCGCTATAGTCATCTATGTTGCCCGTATTATTAGGGTATTGCACAATGGCACCAAAAAAAGTATCGTCTAAATTTATTGTTTTAAAATCGCCATAAATAAGCTCTATACCAATAGGCAAAGCACGTGTTTTTAAAATATCAATGGTTTGTGGATATATTTCTGAATCCACAAAGAATTTTTTTCCTTGTTCTTTTTTAGAAAGATGAAGAAACATACTCATGGCCTCTGCAGCAGCAGTGCCTTCGTCTAATAGGCTTGCATTGGCAATAGGTAATCCTGTTAAATCTACAATTAATGTTTGATAATTGAGTAAAGCTTCTAATCTACCTTGGGCAATCTCTGCCTGATAGGGCGTATACTGTGTGTACCAACCTGGATTTTCCATTATATTTCTAAGAATAACATTTGGAACATAAGTGTCATAATATCCCATTCCAATATGGTTTTTAAACACTTTATTTTTATTGGCAATTTTTTTAAGATTACTCAAAAATTCTTGTTCTGGTTGTGCAGCTTGCAAATCCATGGGTTCAGACAATCTAATGGCAGCTGGTATTGTTTTTTCTATTAACTCATCGATATGCTTAAATCCAATGGCTTTTAGCATTTCATTTTTGTCGTTTTCGCCATATCCTAAGTGCCTAGAAGCAAATTTTTCAGTTTGATTTATATTTAATTGCATGATTTACAGTGTGTTATGTTTATATATACTTGTTTTCAAAAATAGCTATATTTTTTATTAATAAACGAAAAATATTTAGGAATGTTTTTAGATAAATAGATTAGTTAATGTGCATAACCACTTTTAAACTAAAATTTTTTAAAATCTAGTATTGTGCAATAAAATATAAAATATTACCTTTGCAGAAATTTTTAAAAAAATATAAATGACAACAAGAGCGGAAACCAAAGCGGAATTGATAGCAGAGTATGGCAAATCAAAAGAAAACACAGGTGCAACAGAGGCACAAATAGCTATTTTTACACAAAGAATTAACCACATTTCTGGGCATTTGAAAATCAATCGAAAAGATTTTTCAGCAGAATTAAGTCTTGTAAAATTAGTAGGAAAGAGAAGATCTCTTTTAAACTATTTAGCAAAGAAAGATATTTTTGGTTACCGAGAGCTTATCGCCAAATTGGGTATCCGTAAATAATTTATCTTTCATTTTTTTTAACATCAAATCGGGCATAGCCCAAAACAATTAATTTTATGACAAAACCTCAAGGAGTTCGTCATGCCATCACCCTGCGTGAAGGTGTAACGATAGAAATAGAAAGTGGCATTTTAGCCAAACAAGCACATGGTTCTGTATTGCTAAGACAAGGAAACACAATGCTATTAGCAACTGTAGTGTCTAACCAAGAAGCGCGTGAAGGTGTGGATTTTTTACCCCTATCGGTAGATTACCAAGAAAAGTTTGCTGCAGTCGGCAGAATACCAGGTTCTTTTTACAGACGTGAAGCAAAACTTTCTGACTATGAAGTATTAATTTGTAGATTAGTAGATAGGGCATTGCGACCATTATTTCCATCAGATTATCACTCTGAAATACAGATAATGATATCTTTAATATCTTCTGATGAAAATATTTTGCCTGATGCATTGGCAGGTTTAGCAGCATCTGCAGCAGTAATGTTATCAGATATTCCTTTTGACGGACCAATTGCAGAAATAAGAATCGGAAGAATTGAAGGTAATTTTATTGTAAACCCAACTAGAAGCGAACTCGCAAAATCAGACATTGATTTGTTAATAGCAGGCACCTCAAAAGACATCAATATGGTAGAGGGTGAAATGCATGAAGTGTCTGAAGAAGATATGATAGAAGCAATGAAAATAGGACATGATTACATTAAAAAATTGTGTGAAATGCAAACAGAGTTATGTACAAAAAATGGTGGAAGAAAACCTGCACGCGCCTATCAGCATGAAAATAATGATGCTGCCTTAGAAAAAGCTGTGATGGATGCCACATTTGATAGCGTAATGACAGTAGCCAAATCTAGAAGTTCTAAAAAAGATAGGGGAGCAGCTTTTAATCAAATTTTAGAAGGCTATATTGCAAATTATACCGTTGCCGAAGGAGATTATTTGCCATTAAGTCTGATAAAAAAATATTTTCATAAGGTGGAGAAAAAAGCCATGAGAAAAATGATTTTGCAAGATAAGCAAAGGCTAGACGGAAGAGGCCTAGACGAAATCAGACCTATTTGGAGCGAGGTAAATTATTTGCCAGCTGCACATGGTTCTGCTGTTTTTACAAGAGGCGAAACACAAGCATTGGCAAGTATAACTTTAGGGAGTAAAATGGACGAACAATTGTTAGACAGTCCTATGAATTATGGTCATGCTAAATTAATGCTGCACTATAATTTTCCTAGTTTTTCTACTGGTGAAGCAAGACCAAATAGAGGACCTGGTAGAAGAGAAATTGGACACGGAAATTTAGCACTCAGAGGTATAAAAAACATGATACCCGAAGAAACTCCTTATACAATTCGTATAGTGTCTGATGTATTAGAGTCTAATGGCTCGTCAAGTATGGCTACTGTTTGTAGTGCTTCTTTGGCACTAATGGATGCGGGTATTCAGATGAAAAAAGGCGTTTCTGGCATCGCAATGGGAATGATTTCTGATGCAGAAACAAATGAATATGCAATATTGTCGGATATTTTGGGTGATGAAGATCATTTAGGTGATATGGATTTTAAAGTGGTAGGTACCAAAGATGGTATCGTAGCTTGCCAAATGGATATGAAAATAGACGGCCTTAGTTTTGAAAGAATTGCAGAAGCACTTGAACAATCTAAAAGAGGAAGGTTGCATATTTTAGCAGAAATGGATAAAACTTTAAGTAAGCCTTCTGAATTTTTAAAACCACACACCCCACGTATAGAATTAATTACTATAGATAAAGAATTTATTGGAGCAGTTATAGGGCCAGGTGGTAAAATAATTCAAGAAATACAGAATACTACAGGTGCTACAATAAGTATTGAAGAGGTAGACAACAAAGGTAAAATTCATATCATGTCTAACAATGCTGAAAGTATGCAAAAAGCCATTGCTTGGATAAAAGGTATAGTGGCAATGCCAGAAGTTGGAGAGGTATATCAAGGCAAGGTAAAATCTGTAGTAGAATTTGGCGCTTTTATAGAAATATTGCCTGGAAAAGAAGGTCTATTACATATCTCAGAAATTTCTTGGGAGCGATTGCCAAGTATGGATGGTGTTTTAAAAATAGGTGATGCAATTGAAGTTAAATTAACAGAGGTTGATAAAAAATCTGGTAAATACAGATTGTCACGCAAAGTGCTATTGCCAAAGCCAGAACGAGGGTAAATATTTATTTTTAATATCATGAACGAACCCAAAGTAATTACCTTGCATTACAATTTGTTTAAAGACAATGCTGAAGGTGATCAAATAGAAAGTTCTAAAGGCAAGGAACCCTTAGTTTTTTTAACAGGACAGGGTGCTATGATTCCAGATTTTGAGCAAAATGTGATGAACCTCTCTAATGGTGATGCTTTTAGTTTTAGTATAATAGCAGAAAATGCCTACGGTATTAGCACAACAGAGGCTATTATTGATTTAGAAAAAACTATTTTTGAGAAAGAAGGAAAATTGATGGAAGAAATAGTTGTAAATAACATTATAAGAATGCAAGACCCAGAGGGCAGAATGTTGCCAGCTAAGGTGCTAGAGGTGAATGATGTTACTATAAAAATTGACCTTAATCATCCTTTAGCTGATCAAAATTTGTTTTTTACTGGCGAAATAGTCGCGGTTAGAGCTGCAACAAATGATGAGATTAGCCATGGACATGCCCATGGTATAGGAGGTCATCAGCATTAACAATAGTTTTTTTTGAACTAATTGGCCTTTTGTAAAATTTTTTTTTCTTGCAATGAAAAAAATATCTTTTGCTCTGTGATTTGTTATAAACCAAAGTGTCACATTAAGAGGCATATATTTTTCAGGTTTAAACGTACTAATAAATAATGGTAAAATGACGGCTAAACTTTTTACTTTGCTACATATAATGAGATCTTTTTAAATTCTATTAACAATATATTCGATAGAAATAGACCATGTGCAGCTGTTGGCTACTCTATTGATGAAACCCTAATGGCCAAACCAAGAATTATGTTACAAACATTGCTAGCCAGTAATAGAAATAAACTGCAATTAGTTGTTTTTAATAATATCTCACCAAAAAAAATAGTTTCTTTTAATAAAGGATAATCGCTTATCTTTTTTTCAATATTTATCTTTATACTGTTTTATTTTATCTCACTGAAAGATGTTTGGGAGCAGTAATTAAACTTTTCTACCTTGTGTAATCTTTTTTCACGCAATATGAATTAAGTCATTTTATTTGGTTAAATTGCTGCCATAATATTGATAATAATATTATCAATATATAATTTATGATTATTACTTCACACACATATTTTAGTCTCCATTATGGATTAATGTCTGAAGATGATTTGCTAAACACTTTAGTAAATTTAGGCCATAGGCACATTGTGATTACAGATATTAATAATACTTCCGCAGCGATTAATAGTATGCGTATTGCAGAAAAATTGGGCATAAGCCTAGGCTTGGGTATAGATGTGCGCAATGGCAATAAGCAGCAGTATTTATTGATTGCTAAATCTATGCAAGGATATTATGAGATGTGCAAGTTTGTAAGTATTCATTTGCACAGCAAACTGTGTTTTGAATATCTTGCACCTGTTTTGCCAGATACATGGGTTGTATATCCATTTACTAAAACGGTTTCACGCCCACTGCGTATGAATGAAATGATAGGAATAGCGCCAAGAGATTTGCCAAATTTGCCATTTTCGCCATGGGTAGATTTTCCTCAAAAATTAGTGGTTTTTGCACCTGCTACTTTCAGAAATAAAAGAGATTACAATGCTCATAAACTAATGAGAGCTATGGCAAATAATATTATTTTATCTAAGCTGCCATTGCACGAAATAGCACCTATGAATGACGTGGTGCTTAGCTTAGATAAATTATTGCACCTTTATCAGCAATACATCTTTATCGTTAATAATACTTATGCATTGCTAGAAACATGTATCTTAAAATTTGATTTTACCACCATTAAAAATAAGAAAAGTCACACAGGCGATATAGAAGACGATTACAGATTATTACAAGAGTTAAGCTATCACGGATTAAAATACAGGTACCCAAAGTTTAATCATCAGGTAAAAGAGCGATTAGAAAAAGAGTTGCGTATTATCCACGAACTCAATTTTACTGCATACTTTCTCATCAATTACGATATAGTTAAATACGCGCAGCACAAGCAATATTTCTATATAGGCAGAGGCAGTGGTGCCAATAGTATAGTAGCCTACTGTTTGCAGATAACAAATGTAGACCCAATAGAATTAGACCTCTATTTTGAACGGTTTATTAACCCATTTAGAGCAAGTCCACCAGATTTTGACATTGATTTTTCGTGGCGCGATAGAGACGATATTACCAATTATATTTTTAACACACACAGCAATGAGCACACCGCATTGCTAGGTGCATACAATACTTTTCAGCATAAGGCGGTGATAAGAGAGTTAGGCAAGGTATTTGGTTTGCCAAAAGAAGAAATAGATGCACTGACGTTAGATAAAAGGTTAAGAACTACGCAAAAGAATATTTCTGATTATGACAGTATTGTTCAATATATTGTTCAATATGCAGAATATTTAAAAGATTTACCCAATTATATAAGCATACATTCTAGCGGAATAATTATTTCTGCGCCTCCTATATGGCAATATAGTACCACATTTTTACCCCCAAAAGGATACCCAACAGTTCATTATAGTATGTTAGAGGCAGAAGATATAGGGCTTTATAAGTTTGATATATTGAGTCAGCGCGGATTGGGGCATATTAAAGATGCTGTTTCAATTATTAAATCTAACAAAAATATATCTATCGATATCCATCAAATAGATGAATTTAAAAAAGACCCAAAGATATTAGAAAAATTAGCCGAGGGAGATTGTATGGGCTGTTTTTATATTGAATCTCCAGCAATGCGGCAATTATTAAAAAAAATGCAGTGCGCAGATTACCTCAGTTTGGTAGCAGCAAGCAGTATAATTAGGCCAGGTGTTGCACGCAGTGGAATGATGCGCACCTATATAGAAAGATACATCTATCCCGAAAAAAGAAAAGAAGCACACCCAGTAATGGCAGAGATTATGCCCGACACTTTTGGCATTATGGTGTACCAAGAGGATGTGATAAAAGTGGCACACTATTTTGCTGGATTAAGTTTAGCAGAATCAGATGTATTGCGAAGGGGTATGAGCGGAAAATATAGGAGCAGAGAAGAATTTGCCAAGGTTGAAAAACTGTTTTATACAAATTGTGCGCAAAAAGGTTATGACATAACATTGGTAAAAGAAATTTGGAATCAAATAGAGAGTTTTGCTGGGTACTCTTTTGCCAAAGGGCACTCTGCTAGTTATGCAGTAGAAAGTTTTCAGAGTTTATTTCTAAAAACATATTATCCGTTAGAATTTATGACTGCAGTGCTCAATAATTTTGGTGGATTTTATGATACTTCAAGCTACTTGCATGAAGCGAAAATGTGTGGTGCATCTATTGAACCACCTTGTGTTAATGCTAGCAAAAATCTTTGTACCATTATTGATAAAAAGCTATATCTCGGCTATATACTTGTCAAACAGTTGCCTACAGTATTGGCAGAAAATATAGTAGAAGCGCAAAGGGATGGACTTTTTTTAAACATGTATGATTTTGTAAATAGGGTATCCATCTCTCTAAACAATATGCAACTTTTAATAAAAATTGGTGCATTTAGATTTACAAAAAAAAATAAAAAAGAGTTAATGTGGGATGCTCATTTACTTTTGCAAAAAAAAGAGTTAAGTGTGGTGGCTCAAAGCTTATTTATAAAACCACCACCAAAAGAGTATACTCTCCCTTTGTTAGTAGAAAATGAAATAGAAAATGCTTTTGACGAATTAGAACTTTTAGGCTTTTCTATCCAAGATCCTTTTAGCCTTGTGGTAGAGCAAACAGATGAGGGAATTGCTGCCAAAGACTTGTCAACAAATTTAAAAAAAAATGTGCATATTTACGGCAATCTTATTACCACCAAACCCACAAGAACAATCAAAGGAGAGGTGATGTATTTTGGTACATTTTATGACAAAAATGGCTGCGTTTTTGACACTGTCCATTTTCCTCCATCGCTTAGAAAATATTATTTTAAAGGACGTGGAATATATGAACTAAGCGGCAGAGTTACAGTAGATTTTAATGTTTATGCTGTGGAGGTAGATTATATGCAAAAAATGGAATTAAAGCCGCATCCTTTTGCAGATAAATAAATGCACTTTATTATATTTTAGTGAATTTTTGGCTGATTATCTCATTTTGATAAGTATATCTAATAAAATAATTGCCAATGGCCAATGATGAAATATCTAAAGTATTGTTATTTAATTTAACTGAAATTTCCTTGCCGCTCAAATCTATTACAATAGCTTGAGAAATATTTTCTGGAAGCATAATCTGTATTTGGGCGCTTGCAGGGTTGGGGCTTATGGTGGCAATTTTTAAATTTTCTGTTACATCAATACCTACCCTGTTAATATACTCAAATTTAAAGACTGTATTTGCTGTAATTTTTCCATACAGAATAGCAAACGTATCTGCCATAGAATTTACTGCTATAGGGTTGTTGGTTCTGCCAGTTAGCACAATACTATTTCCATTAAACATATCTGTGTTATAATCATACTCAGAAAATACTCCAACTGCAATTCCATTGTATCCAGAATATTCAATTAAATTGCTTAATTGAGAAGTTCCATAGCGGTATTCAACATTGTTACTGCCTTCATAAAGCCAAACCTGAAAGTTGAGTGAGTCTTGACAAATACCATCATTGTCTAAATCTTCATAGAATCCAATATTGCTATATTGTATCTTGAATATTCTGCTGCCTAAAGCACCTTCTGTTTTATAGCTAATATTTGATACGCCACCAGTTAAGCCCTCTCCATTTAATAAATCTAGTTTTCTATCCACAAAATCTCCTAAAAATGGCATCAAAAGTGGTGCCCGATCTGTTACTGTGTCTCGCGTTAGACCAGCGCCATAAAAGTACCCAGTAATATTAAGTTTGTTTAGCCGAGTATTATAAATCATAAAGTTAAAACCAAGCGGAATTTCAATTTCTAGATCGTCCCAAGTTAATCCTTTGGTAATAGAAACGTCACTGCTCAGTGGTGTGTAAGTTTTACTATTTGTGCTAAAGGTATAACTTTGTGCTTTTACTCCTGATAACATTGTGGTCCAATAAACTAAAATAATTAAGATTGTTTTTTTCATATTGCAATTATAATTTATTATCCTATATTTTTCTAATATTTTTTTTTAACCCATATTCCAAGATAGGAATTTTGCAAAAATTTAAAGTGCTAAAAGTCAATAATTTAGCCTTTATATCTAATCCTTGAATATGAATTTAATGAAAAAATTTATTCTTAAACTAACGGGATTTTCAATTGCAGCAGAATATCTAATTGGATTTTGGGGTAAAAGTGGATGATAGTTCCTTTCATATTTATAGCCCCTAGTTCTTTCTTTAATTACGCATTAAAATAATACAATTTTTAGATGTTTCAAAAAAATAGTGTAAATTTGCACTTGAATTATTTTTTAGATGGATGTATTTTTGATTCTTATTACTGTTTTTTTGTCTTATTTATTAGGTTCTGTTCCTTCTGCTGTTTGGGTGGGTAAGGCATTTTATGGCATAGATGTAAGAGAATATGGTAGCGGCAATGCAGGAGCGAGTAATACTTTTAGAGTATTAGGTAAAAAAGCAGGAATTTTTGTACTTTTTTTAGACTTTACAAAAGGATTTACTGCCGCAACATTGGTTTATTTTTTTAACAGCCTTGACCCAGAAAGTGTAAGGTGGGTAAACTTGCAGCTATTGTTTGGCTTATCTGCCGTTCTTGGTCACATTTTTCCCGTTTTTGCTGATTTTAAAGGCGGTAAAGGCATAGCTACATTATTTGGCATGGTTGTTTCTATACATTATTTACCAGCATTGGCTTGTTGCGCAATATTTATTCTTATTTTATTGGCCACGCGCTATGTTTCACTAAGTTCTATTACAGCAGTCTCTCTATTTCCTGTACTTCTAATCTATGTGTTTAGAGAAGATGCTAAATTATTAATTGTTTTTGGTATATCCGCAGCAATTATGGTTATATTAACACATCAAAAAAATATTAAAAGATTAATAGATGGAGAAGAAAATAAAGCAAACATATTACCAAAACATCGAAAAAACAGAAACCATTGAGCAAAATGATGTTCTAGAAGACATTGTGGCTACTTGGCAAATTTTGTTAAAAAATGATGATGTAAATACTTTTGAGTGGGTTATAAAATGTTTGATTGATATATGTGAACATACTCCAGAACAGGCTGAACAATGCGCTTGGTTTGTTCATTTTAAGGGAAAGTATATAGTAAAAAATGGTGCAAAATCAGCTCTAAAACCATTATGTGAAGCACTTCAGGAACGTGGATTAAATGCAGTTTTGATTAGCATTAATTAAATTAAAAAAATGAATAAAGTATATGCAGATGCAATTGCAGCAATAGCTGATATCAAAGATAATGCAATACTGCTTTTGGGAGGGTTTGGTCTATGTGGTATACCTGAAAATACTATTGCTGCCTTGGTGAAAAGTGGAGTTAAAGGTTTAACTTGTATTTCTAATAATGCAGGCGTAGATGATTTTGGAATAGGGTTGATGCTTAAGACCCGTCAGGTAAAAAAAATGATAAGTAGCTATGTAGGTGAAAATGCTGAGTTTGAACGCCAATTATTGGCAGGAGAATTAGAGGTAGAACTTATTCCTCAAGGTACCTTAGCCACAAGGTGTATGGCTGCTGGATATGGCATGCCTGCAATATATACTCCAGCAGGTGTTGGCACAGAGGTGGCGGAAGGAAAAGAGACGCGAATATTTGATAACAAAACTTACTTACTAGAACATGCTTTTAATGCAGACTTTGCTTTGGTAAAAGCTTGGAAAGGCGATACACATGGAAATTTAATATTTAAAGCCACCGCTAGAAATTTTAATCCACTTATGGCCATGGCCGGAAAAATAACTATTGCAGAGGTAGAAGAGTTGGTTCCAGCTGGAGAATTAGATCCAGATATGATTCATACTCCAGGTATTTATGTAAGCAGAATATTTCAAGGCAAGGATTATGAAAAACGCATTGAACAACTTACTACTCAAGCGTAAATAGTCTAAGAGATGGCAGGTGATTCAATTTATAAAGTTATCGATAAAGAAGATATTGTATTTTTTGAGGAAACCATAGGAGAAGAGTACATCTTAAAAAAAGATGAGCAACTACTAGAATACTCAAAAGATTATACAGAAGATTTACTTTTTATGCCAGAATTGGTGTTATTGCCAAAAAATAGTTTAGAAATCAGTAAAATACTTACTTATTGTAATTCAAAAAAAATACCTGTAACACCGCGTGGAGCAGGCACAGGATTAGCAGGTGCAGCATTACCTGTTTATGGCGGCATTGTATTAGCCACATCTAGGTTAAATAAAATTTTGAATATTGATTTGAATAATTTTCAAATGACAACCGAGCCAGGTGTGATTAATCAATTATTAAAAGATGAACTTGCTAAGTATAATTTAGCCTATCCGCCAGATCCTGCAAGTAAAGGAAGTTGTTTTATTGGTGGCAATATTGCGCATAGCAGCGGTGGGCCACAAGCCCTAAAATATGGTACCACAAAAGATTATGTGCTCAATCTAGAGGTAGTTTTACCAACAGGCGAAATTTTATGGACTGGTGCAAACACATTAAAAAACAGTACTGGGTATAATTTAACACAGCTGTTTATAGGCAGTGAAGGCACACTTGGTGTCGTAACTAAAATAGTTTTAAAAATAGTTCCTTTAGTCTCACATCAATCTTTGTTAATTGCTGCTTTTGATAATATTACAGATGCATGTGCAGCTGTTTCTCCACTTTTTTTAGCTGGTTTACAGCCATTGGCGGTAGAATTATTAGACAAAACTGGCGTGAAAATGGTTTGTGAATATAAAAAAATTAGCAATCCTTTTCCTGCAGGTAATTATTTTTTAATGTTAGCTTATGAGGGGAGTGATATCCATGATTTTGAAAAAATAGCCGATAAAACATACGAGGTATGTATTGCCCACAATCTAAAGGATATGCTCTTGGCAGACACTACTGATATGCAAAATACTTTCTGGAATATAAGAAGGAGCATTGGCGAGGTTGCCAAATTAGTGAGCATTTATAAAGAAGAAGATACCATAGTGCCTAGATCTGCCTTGCCAGAATTAGTAGAAGAGGTAGAAAGATTGGCTTTGATATATGGTTTTAGAACCGTTTGCTATGGCCATGCAGGAGATGGAAACTTACACATAAATATATTGAAAGATAATATGACTGACCAAAAATGGGATATAGAATTGCCTAAAGCTATTACAAAAATTTTTGAAAAATGCAAAGAGTTAGGCGGCACCATTAGTGGAGAACATGGTATTGGGTGGGTGCAAAAACCATACATGTCGATTGTATTAAATGACACGCATTTTAGGCTTCTTCGTGGAATTAAAAACGTGTTTGACCCCAATGGTATTATGAATCCTGGTAAAATATTTGATGCTAAATAATGAAAAAAATAAAGCAATATTACAGTAATATAATGCGTGGTCCATGGTATTTTCGTTGGATTAAAAAAATTGGTTTTTGGTTTTTTGTTGTTTCATTTTCATGGGTGTTAATATATAAATGGATTCCTGTGCCTTTAACATTTTTTATGATTCAGCGTTGTATTGTCCAAAAATATAATGGCGAAGAAATTCGGTTAAAGAAGAATTGGAAACCTATTGAAGACATTAGTAATCATCTTCAACTAGCAGTTGTGTGTGCAGAAGATCAAAATTATTTAACCCATAGCGGATTTGATTTAAAAGCTATAAAGAGAGCAGTAGATTTTAATGATAAAATGGAAGATTTAGGAAAAAACAAAAGGAGAGGGGCAAGCACAATTAGCCAACAAACAGCAAAAAATGTATTTTTATGGCATGGAAGAAGTTTTATTCGCAAAGGTTTTGAAGTATATTTTACTGCTTTAATAGAGGTGATGTGGAGCAAAAAGAGAATAATGGAGGTTTATCTAAATGTGATAGAGTTTGGCAATGGTGTTTATGGTGCTGAAGCTGCCGCAAAAAGCTATTTAAATAAATCTGCTAAAAATATTTCTACCAATGAAGCTGCGCTAATGGCTGTAGTGCTTCCAAATCCTAGAAAATTTTCTATTGCAAAACCAAGTGCTTACATTAAAAAAAGACAAAATTGGTGTGCTAAACAAATGCGATTTTGGGGTGGTAGGCTTGTATATTAACTAAGCAATTAATGAAAATTTTATGAAAAAAGAAAGGATAGAGGAGCTTATTTTGACATGTTTTAATGAGCAAACAGGTTTGTTAAATACAAAACAAATTTTTAGCCGTTTATCAAATAAAGATATAGAAATAAATATAAAAGAGTTAGAAAATGCCTTATTTCTTTTGGTAAAGCAAAATAAGCTGAAATTAGTAGATCGAAATAAATATAGGCTACAACAGCATAATGATGCAAACCTAAGAGGAAAATTAGATTTTACGAGAAGTGGGAATGCATATTTTATTAGTGAACAATGTGCAGATGTTTTTATTGCTAAATCTAATGTGTTAAATGCCTTAAGTAATGACACAGTAGAAATTAAAATTCTTCCTCAAAGAGGCAGAAAAAAAGAAGGAAAAGTGACCAAAATTATTGAACGTGCAAGTCCTACTTTTTTAGCAATGGTTGTATATAAAAATGCAAAATACACAATTGTTCCCAGAGGAAATAGTTTTTTTCCTTTACACCAAATACAAGTAGATTTAGGAGATTACATTCCGGTAAATGAAGATTTATTGATTTTAAGAATAAAAGATAAAAACAGTGGAGGAAGAATATTTGCAAGTATCGATAAAATATTGGGAAAAGTAGGAGAACATGAAACGGAAATGCATGCCATTATCTCCGAGTTTGGTTTCGAGGAAAATTTTGAAGATGATGTGATCGCAGAATCTGAAAAAATTGATCACCAAATAGGTAGCCAAGAAATATCACAAAGAAAAGATTTAAGAAAACATCTAACTTTTACGATAGACCCATTTAATGCAAAAGACTTTGACGATGCTATTTCTTATCATCCTACCGAAAAAGGGTTAACAATCGGGGTACATATTGCAGATGTTTCACATTATGTATTGCCAAATACAGCATTAGATAAGGAGGCCGCTAGAAGAGCAACGAGTGTTTATCTAGTAGATAGAACAGTACCAATGCTCCCAGAAGTGCTTTCCAATGATTTATGTTCATTAAAGCCTAATATAGATAGACTGGCATTTAGTATATTGTTTAATTTCGATAAAGCCAATAAAATTATTGATTTCGAGGTGTGCAAATCCGTTATTCATTCTGATAAAAGATTTACATACGAGCAGGCTCAAGAAATTATAGAAGGTAAAAAAGACCAAATATTTGAAATAGCAATTAACAAATGTAATGAACTTGCGTTAAAAATGCAAGCAGATAGGTTTGAACAAGGCGCTGTAAATTTTGAAACATCAGAAGTATCTTTTATATTAGATGCCAAAGGCAAACCAATTGGATTAGAAACTAAAATCAGAAAAGACGCACATAAGATGATAGAAGAATGGATGCTGTTAGCCAATAGAACTATTGCAAAAATGATGTTTGATAAAGGTAAAGAAAAAGGTGCAACATTTGTATATCGAACTCATGATGAGCCATCTCAAGAAAAATTAGTGGTATTAAAGGGTATTGCAAAACGTTTTGGATATCATTTAAACATTGATCAACTAAATCTATTACCTAAAGAAATTAATAAACTAATAGCTGCCGTAAAAGATAAGCCAGAGGAAAGCTTAATCCAAAATTTGGCCATCAGAAGTATGGCAAAAGCGGTTTATACTACTCAAAAAACAGCTCACTTTGGGCTAGCCTTTGATTATTACAGCCATTTTACTTCGCCTATAAGACGATATCCAGATTTATTATGTCATAGGTGGCTGCATGCTTTTTTGAGTAAGCCTATAAAAATAGCTGATGCTAAAATTTTAGAAGCGCAGGCAAAACATTGCAGTAATATGGAGCAAAAAGCAACCGAGGCAGAACGTGCCTCTATAAAATACAAACAAGCAGAATTTCTGAAAGATCATATTGGTGAATCCTTTAATGCAGTTGTTACAGGAATTACAGATTGGGGTATTTATGCAGAAATACCTCAATTTAAAGCAGAAGGCATGATTAGGCTAACTGATGTTAGCCACGGAAATTATTATTTTAATGAAAAAACAAATTCATTATTTAGTAAAAATGGGAGAGAATCTTTAATTTTTGGTCAAGAAATATTAGTAAAAGTGATGAATGCAAACCCTTTTGAACGCAGAATTGATTTAGACTGGATTTTAAAAAAAGAATAAATTTATCGTAAAAATTATAAAGCACACCTAAATAAAAATTGGTTACTACCTGTATCATGCCATATTTGTAAATCATTGACAATAAAAGATAATATATGGTTGGCCTTTCAAAATATTAAGGCAAATTTTTTAAGAACAGCGATTACTGCGCTTATAATTGCTATTGGCATTCTGGCATTAGTGGGTATATTGTCTTCAATTGACGGCATTAAAAGTTTTTTAAGTAATTCATTTAATAGGCTTGGCAGCAATACTTTTAATATTAAAAACAGCAATGCAGGATTAAATTTTGGTGGGCCAAATGCAAAAAGAATTTATTACAAGCCCATTAGCTATAAGGAAGCGCTCAATTTTAAAGAGCGGTTTTCTGGAGAAGGATTAATTTCTTTTAGCAGTAATGTAGCTTTTGATGCTAAGTGTAAAAGCAAATACGGAGAAACAAATGCCAATGTATTTGTTTTGGGAGTAGATGAAAATTACTTAAGCATCTCTGGATACGATATTAAAGCAGGTAGATTTTTTACATCTTTTGAAGCACAAGCTGGAAAATCTATTGCAATCATTGGTAGTGAAATTGCTAAAAACTTGTTCTCTTTTCCTAATCCTATTGATAGTTTGATTAAAATAAATGGAATTAAGTATAAAGTAATTGGTGTTTTAAAAGAAAAAGGGTCAAGCTTGGGTATGGGGGCAGCAGATAGGCAAGTATTTATTCCTGTTGGGTTTGCGCGTACCAATTTTGTAAGTGATAACAATAGTCATATTATTATTTGCGCTGCACTCGAGGTCGAAAAATTAGATTATGTAATGAATGAGGCAATGCTAACATTTAGGCAAATTAGAAATCTAAAATCAAAAATGCCGAATAATTTTGAAATTGCTAAGAGCGACTCTTTGGCCACTAAGCTTATTGATAATTTATCGATGGTTAGTTTAGCAGCATATATTATTGCTATTATCACTCTTTTTGGCGCAGGTATTGGATTAATGAATATTATGCTGGTTAGTGTTACAGAGCGTACTAAAGAAATTGGCACCGCCAAAGCTATTGGAGCAAAGTCTTCTGACATTCGTAAACAATTTTTGATAGAAGCTATCATAGTATGTCAGTTTGGTGGAATTATTGGTATTATTTTGGGAAGTTTTGTTGGTTTTGGTGTTGCAAAAGGTTTGGGAATTGCATTTATAATGCCATGGAACTGGGTGATAATTGCATTTATTGTTTGTTTTGTGATTGGCGTTTTTTGTGGTGCTTACCCTGCTGCTAAAGCAGCTAAGCTAAATCCTATAGATAGCCTTAGGTATGAGTAAAGCAATTTTACAAAGCTGACCTAGGTTAATAATTTATTTTCTGCGGTAATTGAGGGAAGAAATAAATTATCCTTTAACCAATTCATTTATTGAATATTTTCCAACCAATAAAGGGATTCGTCTGATTCTTCGAGAACTATTTGAAGTTTGGCAATAAATTCAGAATCACTTCAGGAAATTTGAGAAGCTGCTCAGTTAGTGCTATATGATGTAAAACTTCTGCCTATTTTCTTGCACCATTAATTATCAAAGACTTTCTATTTGGTTTTGTAGCGCAATTTGTTAAATATTTATTGGAATATCGTTTCATAGATATCGTATTATTAATTACAAAGGTAAATCGATAATTTAAAATAACAAGGTATATTTCATATTATAAATTTAAAATAACAAGGCAAATATTACATTATTAATTTAAAATAACAAGGGTAATTTAAAAAAACTAGCAGTTTAATATCGATATTTCTAATCTTCTACTTATAAAGTAAAGTGAGGTGTTATATTTTCAAAGTCCTAAAACTACGACATTAACAAATGCTGATCAAAAACCCTCATTATAAACCACTTATTGTCCATTATTGAATCAATATTTTTAAAACACTTAACTATGATTTCTTTAATTAAATGTTCATTTTTGTCAAATTCTTCAGTCCACTTTATAGTATAATCATTATAATCTTTTGCCTTTAATTTCTTCATATTTATATTGTCCATAATTATAATTTCTGGAGCAAAAAGCCATAATAATTTAGAGGCAGCAACCGAAGCATTCTTTATTCTATTGTTAAGTAACCCGTTTGTATAATAAATATTTGACAATTCAATAATATCAAAATTCCCATTCATGAAATAATTTTCTGTCGCACCTAGAATCATAGCCCAGCTTTTATTTGCCTCTTTAAAATTTCTTCCAATTTTCATGTGATTATTAACATATTTTTTGAAAGACTCTTCTCTAAGTTCTTTGTTTTTACTTTTAATACCGGCAATGATATCCTTTTCAATATTGCAATAGGTTACATAGTAGCGCATGATATCTATTGGTTTTATATTTTTCATTGTTAATCTTGTCATTTTTATAAATTGATTACTTGATTTCTTCGTTTCCTTTAAAGATTTTTCCTAATTATATTCAAAGCACCACCCGCTTTAAACCATTCTATTTGTTGGGCATTATAAGTGTGGTTGCAATTAATCGTTTGTGTAGTACCATCTTTGTGGTTAATAACCAAACGCAATGGCTTGCCAGGTGTAAAATCCTTTAATCCCAAAAGATTGAACTTATCGTCTTCTTGAATTAAATCGTAATCTTCTTTATTGGCAAATGTTAGGCCTAACATTCCTTGCTTTTTAAGGTTGGTTTCGTGGATACGGGCAAAAGATTTTACCAATACCACTCTAACACCCAAGAAACGAGGTTCCATTGCAGCATGCTCTCTTGATGAGCCTTCGCCATAATTTTCTTCACCTACAACAATGCTAAATTCGCCCGCTGCTTTATACATTCTTTGCACTTTAGGCACTTCACCATAGCTGCCATTCAATTGGTTTTTAACCGAATTTGGTTTTTCGTTAAAATAATTAATTGCACCAATCAGCATATTGTCAGAAATATTATCCAAATGTCCACGGAATTTTAACCAGGGGCCAGCCATACTGATATGGTCGGTCGTACATTTGCCTTTGGCTTTTATCAACAATCTTAATCCCATAAGATCTTTACCTTCCCATGCTGCAAAAGGCGATAACAATTGCAAACGGCTGCTTGTTGGGCTAACAATTACTTCCACATTACTGCCGTCTTCTGCTGGTGCTTGAAAACCTGCGTCTTCTACCGCAAAGCCATTTGGAGGCAACTCAAATCCTGTTGGTGGATCAAGTTTCACTTGTTCGCCAGCTTCGTTTGTAAGGGTGTCTGTTAAAGGGTTGAAAGTAAGGTCGCCAGCAATGGCTAGGGCTGTAACTAACTCAGGGCTACCCACAAATGCCATTGTATTTGGGTTTCCATCGGCTCTTTTGGCAAAGTTTCTATTAAAAGAATGCACAATAGTGTTGCGCTCTTGTTTTTCTGCACCCACACGGTTCCACATGCCTATGCACGGGCCACAAGCATTTGCAAAAACTTTTGCACCAATTTTATCAAAAATTTCTAATAATCCATCTTTTTCAATGGTGTATCTAACGGTTTCGCTGCCTGGCGTAATGGTGTATTCACTTTTTGGTTTCAATCCTTTTTCAGCAGCTTGTTTGGCAAGCGATGCAGCTCTTGAAATATCTTCATAACTACTGTTAGTGCAACTACCTATTAAACCAACCTCAATTTTTGTTGGCCAATTATTTGCAGCAGCAGCCTCTTTCATTTTTGAAATTGGCGTTGCTAAATCTGGTGTAAATGGTCCGTTTAAATGGGGTTCTAATTCGTCCAAATTAATTTCAATCACTTGGTCAAAATATAATTCAGGGTTTGCATAACATTCTGCATCTGCTGTTAAATGTTCTCTAATTTTATTGGCTAATTCGGCCACATCTGCTCTGCCTGTTGCTCTCAAATATCTTTCCATGCTGTCGTCATACCCAAAGGTAGAAGTTGTTGCACCAATCTCTGCACCCATATTACAAATAGTTCCTTTACCAGTGCAACTCATACTTGTGGCACCTTCGCCAAAATATTCAACTACAGCACCCGTTCCACCTTTTACAGTTAAAATACCAGCCACTTTTAATATTACGTCTTTAGCAGAGGTCCAACCGCCAAGTTTTCCAGTTAATTTTACACCAATTAGTTTAGGAAATTTAAGTTCCCAAGGCAAGCCAGCCATTACATCGCAAGCATCTGCACCGCCCACGCCAATGGCTAACATTCCCAATCCACCAGCATTTACCGTGTGAGAATCAGTTCCTATCATCATACCACCTGGAAAAGCATAGTTTTCTAATACCACTTGATGAATAATACCTGCACCTGGTTTCCAAAAACCAATGCCGTATTTATTTGAAACTGAAGCCAAAAAATCAAATACTTCTTTACTTTCTTCTGTGGCAAAGGCCAAATCGCTTTTGGCGCCATTTTCGGCCGCTATTAAATGGTCGCAGTGCACCGTAGAAGGCACAGCAACTTTGGGTCTGCCTGCTTGCATAAATTGCAACAAAGCCATTTGTGCCGTTGCATCCTGCATGGCCACTCTGTCTGGCGCAAAATCCACATACGCGCTTCCTCTCTCATAAGCAATTGTGGCATTCCCTTCTGTTAGGTGTGTGTAAAGTATTTTTTCACTCAAAGTGAGTGGTTTATTCACAATTTTTCTAGCCGCAGCTACTCTTTCTGGAAAACGGCTGTAAACCGCTTTTATCATTTCTAAGTCGAACATATATTTTTTATTTTTATTGTTTAATTTTATTTAGGTAATAATCGGTAAACCATTGGGGTGAAATGGGCGATTGATTTATTATTTCTTCGTTTTTAATTGTGCAAACGGAACTAAAATCAATCATGTTATTTTGTAAAAGATAAGAAACTTCAGCACTTTTAATAGCATCAAACAAATTGTTTAATGTTTTGTAAAATCTTTTTTCAATTGTTTCATCATCTATAAAATGGCCACCATTTGCAACTCTATTCTTCACGTTCAACTTGTTAATTTCAGTGTTTTCTGTACACAAAAAATACAAATATATTTTATAGCCCTTTTTCTTTGCTTTTTTCAGAAATTCAATTTTACTTGGATGGCTTATTACAGTTTCATAAGTAAAAGACTGAAAGTTTTCAAGAAGGTTAAACCTTATAAAATTTGCAATCATTGCGTAAAAATAAGATGTGTTTTCTTTGGTTTTTAAATAAATACAATTATCCTTAAATTCCAGTAAATCCAAAACAGCCAATTTGCTATTTTCTTCAATTTTTACTCTGAATCCAGAATGGTTTACAAATCCATTAAAGGAAATTACATTGGTTTGAAACGGAAAAATTGACAAAGAAAAAGAACCTTGATTTTTTAACTCTAGCTGAATATCGTCAGCGTTTATATAATTTTGAATATTAAGATAATTGTTTTCTCTCACTTTTTTTATAAAAGTAGTTTTCCCTGAACCATTTGGACCTGCAATAATTCGAATTTTAGGTTGATGCATAAATTTTCTTTAATGGTTCAAGTTTTTTATACTTTACTTCCTTCCCATTTGGCATTGTTTGCCAAATCCAACCATCCTTAATAAATGGAACAGGAATATTATTATCTATTAAGTTATTTTGGGCATCTTTCACTGCATCGTTTAAAGTAGCAATCAAATCAGGAGTTAAATCAATTTTATCTTTAAAAACCTCTCCCCTAAAATTTGCTTTTATTTCCAATTCTTCTTCCAAAATTGAGGGACTGTGTTTTAAGATTTTAATGGCATCATTTTCATCTCTCATTATCTCAAAATATGCCCCTTCGCCTTCCTCTTTTGCCACTTCGTTAAAAGCAGTAATCATTTCTAAACTATGGGTAGTGGCAAATACTTGCACATTTTCGGATTTGCATAAGTCAAATAAAATTTTCCAAAATTCTTTCTGAGCTGCATAATGGATTCCATTTTCTATTTCATCAATAAGCAGTATGGTCAATTCTTTTTTAGATTTTGACAACAAAAGCTTTTTGAAAATTGGTGTAAAATACCTAATAATATTATTAGTTGCATCTCCAAAATTTTCTATTGTTTCATATTTACTGTCTTTTAACTTGATCCATAAACCTTCTTTAGACTTAAATGTCCTAATGTCTTCAATTCTATTATCTACAATCTTTAAAATATCAATAAGTCTTCCTTTTAATAATTTTTCGTCAAATTCATCAAAATCACTTAACAAATTGAAATCAGGCAATTGTTTTTTTTGATTAATAAAATTAATTTCAATATTAGATTCATTTTTTTCAACTATTAAAGTTGAAAAATCTACAGCAAATTCATTTTCAAAATGAATGGTCTTATTTAAATTGGTTTTAGCAGTAATTGAAATTACTTTATTCGAAGCATTAGAGTTAAGTAAATTTTCTATTTTTGTTTCGCGAATGTGAGTAATATGTTTTAACCCAAAGCCTTTATTCAAACACAATATCCCCTCCAACAAGCAACTTTTTCCGCTATTGTTTTTTCCTCCAATCAGGTTTATTAGCTCAAAACCCTCGGCTTTGAAATCTTCGAAGCATCTAAAATTTTGTATGTGAATATCTTGCAACATTTATCTTTAGCTGCAAAAATAACCAATTAATTGATAAGAATAAAGCTAAATAAAATCTTAACCCTAATTTATTGATAAAATTTATAAAGCTTTCGATAGAAAAGCATTGAAATCCTGTGCCTTTTTAAGATTTGTAGATTGTAAGTCCCAATTTTAAAGTTTTAATGTGAACATAATATTTTTAATCAAAAACAATCTTTTTGAATTTCCAACCCATATTAATTTTGCTTGCATAACAAAGGTTTTAATTTGCTATTGAAGATTTGAATGACTGTTCCATATTCAATATTTTTACCTAATTTTGTGGCAATGTTAGATAAATATGGAATTGCGAAACGCATTGCCAAAGAATTAAAAGATGGTTATTATGTAAATTTAGGTATTGGCATTCCTACATTAGTCGCAAATTATATACCTGAAGGGGTAGAAGTTATTTTACAGTCAGAGAATGGTTTATTGGGAATAGGTCCTTTTCCGAAAATTGGCAAACAAGATGCAGATTTAATAAATGCTGGAAAGCAAACCATAACTACAGTAAAAGGTTCTGCTTTTTTCGACAGTGCCATGAGTTTCGGTATGATAAGGTCTGGTAAGGTCGATTTAACAGTGCTTGGTGCGATGGAAGTGAGTGATAGTGGAGACATAGCCAATTGGAAAATACCTGGCAAAATGGTTAAAGGCATGGGCGGAGCAATGGACTTAGTAGCAAGCGCAAAAAATATAATTGTAGCAATGCAGCATACAAACAAAGCAGGAGAGTCCAAATTATTGTCAAAATGTGAACTTCCAATTACTGGTATTGGTTGTGTAAAAAAAGTGATTACCGATTTAGGAGTTTTTGATATCACCTCTCGCGGATTTGAACTTAAAGAAATAGCACCAGGTGTGAGTATAGAAGAGATAAAAGCAAAAACTTTAGGAAGGTTGGTTATAGAAGGAGATATTTTAGAAATGAAAGAAAATTAGTGGATTCCAAAATTATTTTTTTTGACGGAGAATGTATACTGTGTAACGGTTTTGTAGATTTTCTTATCAAAAAAGATAAAAAAAATCAACTCAAATATGCTTCGCTTCAGGGTAAAACTGCACAAGAATTGTTATCCAAAGACATTGTAGCTGGAAAAACAGTTGTGTTTTATACGAACAGAAAATTAAAAATTAAATGGGCTGCAATTTCATCCATCGCGTCAAACTTACCTTTTCCTTACAACTTATTTAGCATTTCAATATTATTGCCTAATTTTATATATGATATAATTGCAAACAATAGGTATAAATGGTTTGGGAAAAAACAAATTTGCAGAATTCCAACACAAAAAGATAGGGGTAAAATATTGCCATAACTGTGCATAAAGTACATAATTTATCTACCATATAATAAAAAAAAAGCAAATTTAAAAAGAAATAGCAAATTTGGCTTGTATAAATAAATCTAAAAGGTGTTATTTGCACCAAGTTAAACCAATTAAAAAATAATTAACAATGTCAAACGTTGCAGAAAAAGTAAAAGCTATCATCGTAGATAAGCTAGGAGTAGATGAGTCAGAAGTAAATCCAGGAGCAAGTTTCACCAATGATTTGGGTGCAGACTCTCTAGATACTGTAGAACTCATAATGGAATTTGAAAAAGAATTCAATATTGCCATACCCGATGATCAAGCTGAAAAAATCAGTTCTGTAGGCGAAGCAATTACCTATATAGAAGCTAACACAAAATAGTATTTATTGAAAAATAATACAATTTAATGCAGCTAAAACGAGTAGTAGTAACAGGTCTTGGTGCGCTAACACCTATTGGAAATTCGCCAGAGGAATATTGGCAAAATTTAATAGCAGGCAAAAGTGGGGCAGCGCCTATTACTCGTTTTAATGCAGAAAAGTTCAAAACTCGATTTGCCTGCGAGGTTAAAAATTTTAACCCTGAAGATTTTATTGAAAAAAGAGAAGTACGTAGAATGGATCCTTTTACCCATTATGCATTATATACCTCTGATCAAGCAGTAAAAGATGCAGGATTATTAGAAAGCAAAATAAATCCAGACCGTGTAGGCGTAGTTTGGGGCTCAGGTATTGGTGGATTAACTAGTTTCTCTCAGGAAATTGCAGATTTTGCAAGAGGTGATGGCACCCCTAGATTTACCCCGTTTCTTATACCAAAAATGATTGGTGATATAGCAGCAGGGTATATTTCTATAAAATATGGATTTAGAGGCCCTAATTATAGTATTGTTTCTGCATGTGCTACAAGTTCACATAGTATGATGGATGCTTTTAATTTGATAAAACTTGGCAAAGCTGATGTTATCGTTACCGGTGGAAGCGAGGCTTGTATTACAGAGGCTGCTGTTGGCGGTTTCAATTCTATGAAAGCACTTTCAGAAAATAATGATAATTACAAAACAGCTTCTAAACCTTATGATAAAACCAGAGACGGTTTTGTTTTAGGCGAAGGCTCTGCCGCTTTAATTTTGGAAGAATATGAGCATGCAAAAGCAAGAGGAGCAAAAATTTATGCCGAAATAGTTGGTGCAGCAGCCACAGGCGATGCATATCACATTACTGCACCTCATCCCGAAGGTCTGGGCGTTATAGCAGTAATGAAAAATGCGCTAGAAGAAGCAAATATGCTGCCTAAAGATATAGATTATATTAATACGCACGGCACAAGTACTCCGCTGGGTGATATTGCAGAAGTAAAAGCTATTCAAACTGTATTTGGCAGCGAGACTGATAATCTTAATATTAGTTCTACTAAAAGTATGACGGGGCACTTATTAGGAGGGGCAGGGGCAATAGAAGCCATCGCAGCAATAAAATCTATACAAGAAGGAATAGTTCCTCCGACAATTAATCATGTGGTATTTGATGAAGCGTTTAATCCAAAACTTAACTTTACTTTTAATGTAGCTCAAAAAAGAGTTATCAATGCTGCATTAAGCAACACATTCGGGTTTGGAGGACACAATGCCTCTATCATTTTTAAAAAAATTGATTAAATCCAATATTTTCTTTTGATGACGATTAACCCTCTTCATTTATTTAACCTAAATTTTTCGAAAAATAAAAAACTTTTCAACTCACTCTTTAATTTACTTGGATTTGTTCCATGTGATACCAATATTTATAGACAAGCTTTAACACATTCAAGCTATACTAAAAATTTTGGGTCTAAATTATCGTCAAAAAACAATGAAAGACTCGAATTCTTGGGAGATGCAGTGCTTGATACAATAGTTGGAGAAATTTTATTTAAAAAATTCCCTTACAAAGGTGAAGGTTTTTTAACAGAAATGCGTAGCAAAGTGGTAAGCAGAGAAAACTTATCAAAATTGGCTAAGAAAATGGATTTGCAACACCATATTTACTACGACAAATCGTATAACTCAAATTCTACTTTTATAAATCAAATATCTGGCAATGCGTTTGAAGCTATAATTGGGGCAATATATTTAGATAAAGGTTATGACTTTACATTAAAATTTTTTGAAAATAGAATTTTTAAATTACATATAGATATTAATCATTTAGAAACTACTGAGGTAAGTTTTAAAGGAAAATTATTTAAGTATTGCCAAAAACAACATCAGAAATTGCTGCTAGAATGTGAAGAAAAAATTATTGAAAAGAAGAAAATCTTTAAAATTGTAATTAAAATTGATGATATCGATATTGCAAGCCATGAGCATCTTTCTAAAAAACTTGCAGAAGAATTAGCTTGTACAAAAGCTTGCAAATTGCTCATAAAAGATTAGCTATTTCTTTGTATTAATTAGTTACCTTTGTATTATAAATATGAAAATAAGTATAATTCCAAAATTTTTAATATTGCTTTTAATTTGTTTTGTTTTATCATTTAAATCTATTGCACAGATAGCCAAAACTCAAGTAATACAAACGCAAGTGCAAGTAAACAATGCGAGTATAACCATAAATTGGAAAGCATTAACGTTTTCTGGTAACTATTTTATCCGAAAAAGAATCAATTTATCAGATAACAATTGGGGAAGTACAATTGCAACATTACCAAGCACAGCAACATCCTTTACAGATACAGCTATAAAAAAGGGTAAAGCCGCTGAATATCAAATAATAGCATCAAATGGTAGCAGTGCAATTGCTTTAGGCTATGTGTATGCAGGCAATGAATTTACAGAGGTATTAAGCAGAGGGGGAATATTGTTATTAATTGACAGCAATTATTTAACACCACTAAGCTCATCTATATTAAGGCTTAAGCGTGATTTGACGCTCGAAGGTTGGGATGTTGCCATTACTTATGCGGGCAGACAGCAAACCCCAATAAATGTAAAGAAAAATATAATTAACCAAGTAGCAAATGCTGGGTTTAAAATAAATACTATGTTTATTATTGGCCATGTACCCGTGCCTTATAGCGGAGACTTTAGCAACAATGGCTCTGTTTTTCCTCCTGATGGACATGTTGAAGGAAGTGGAAATCATACAGGAGCATGGCCGGCTGATGTTTATTATGCAGATTTAGATACTTTTTGGACAGATTTATTTGCAGATATAGTTACAGGTGCAGATAATAGAAATCACAATGTGCCTGGTGATGGAAAGTTTGACCAAGCAAAACTTTCAACAGATGCAGAATTGGAGGTTGGAAGGGTAGATTTATTTAATATGCCATTATTTGGTTTATCTGATACCATACTTGTTAAAAATTATTTAGATAGAAATCATGCATGGAGAACGGGAAACGTAATAGCGCGAAAACAAGCATTAATTGACAATAATTTTCCAGGTTTAAATTTAGCAAGTACTGCTTATCATAATTTTTCAACTTTTTTTAATACAGATAGTATTTTTGATAATCTTGATTTTATTACTGAGCAAAGCAACTCATCTTTTTTATGGAGTTTTGGATGCGGTGCAGGCAGCTACACCAGTTGCGCGGGTATTGGCAATACCAGTAGTTTTGTAAATACCACTATAAAAAATGTGTTCACCATTCTTTCAGGCTCTTTTTTTGGTGACTGGGATGTAAAAAATAATTTTTTAAAAGCTCCCCTTTGTAATCAATCTTTGGCTAGCTTTTGGGGTGGAATTCCTAAATGGTATATTCATACAATGGGTTTAGGAAAACACATTGGTTATGGAACCAAAATTAGTCAAAATAACACGAATTTCTATTTTAATGGTTCCTTTAATCTATCCGATAATTCTGTTCATATTGCCCTAATGGGAGACCCAACATTAATGAATGCTCATTTGCCTCAAGTTACAGGATTAAATGCAACTAGCAATCTTAATAAAGTATTTTTATCGTGGAATAAGGCCAAAGATGGCTATGGATATTGTGTATATAGAATCAATAAGTCCAATGGTTATGTATTTAAACTTGCTTGCCTGATTGATACTTTTTATACTGATAATATCAATTTTGTATCGGGAATTTATGACTACACCGTCAGAATAACAGAACTAGAACAAACAGGCAGTGGCAGTTACTTTAATGTAGGAGGGGGAGAAAAAGTGAGTGTCAATCACTTAAACAGTGTTAAAGAAATTGTGCCTTTAAAATCGAATGTATATCCTAACCCAACAAATTCAAATCTAAATATTTTGAGCGATTATGAGATAAGAAAAATTTTGATTTTAGACCTTCAAGGAAGAATTATTTCAATTTATGAAACCAAGACCATCGATGTTACTCATCTTAAATTTGGGTTATACCAATTAATGATAGAATATAAAGATGGATTAAAAGAAACACATAAAGTGCAGATAACTAATTAAAAGCATTATTCAAAATGCATAGAAAACTGTATCATTCTTGGATACAATCCTCCCAAAGCTTTGCTATAAACATATTTATCTGGAGAATGCATATTCATAGCACTTACTACCATTTTTATTTCTGGTGAAAATTTAAAATAAGGTAAGTAAAAATCCATTCCTGCCCCCAATTCGTATGCCAAGCCAACTTGTTTTAATGCTAATAATTCTTTAAAAGGTCCTCTCTCTTCTTGTGCCCTAGATTGAAAATCGTTCCAGATTCTCCCACCACCTACCACATAAAAACGAACAAATTTATTGTGAATAGCACTTTTATACTTAATTAAAACTGGTAAATCAAATGTTACTGATTCTAGCGTAATTCTTGAAGTCTTGCCATCTTTTAGTTTATAAGTTAGTATTCTTTGATGAAAATTTAAGCCAGCATTAGTTCTAAGATTAAAATATTTTCCAAGTCTTAAATCAGTGATAGCACTTAACCCCAAACCAGGAGTGCCGATTGTTGTTATATTTAGCACTTCATCCTGATTTAAGTAATCATTGGCTCTAATAACTTTAATTTTTCCATAATTTCCACTAAATGAAACTCCAAAATGCCATGTTTTTAAATCATAAATATGTGGATCCATCATCCTAAATCCTTGACCATAAATATTGGTTAAGAAAAATAAGCACAGAAGTGTTAAAATTATTTTATACCTGTATATAAACTGCAAATGCCGAATGTTAATTTTTTTTGAGTTGGTTTACTAAATCCTGCTTTTTCTAGCCTTTTTATAAAATTATCTCCATCAGGAAATGCTTTTACAGATTCTGGCAAATAGGTGTAAGCAAAATTATTTCTGCTTATAAAACGTCCCCAAAATGGTAATATTGTCTGAAAATAAAAATTATATAATTGTTTTATTGGAAAATGTGTTGGCTTAGAGAATTCTAGTACAACAGCTTTACCGCCTGGTTTCAAAACTCTAAACATTTCGGAGAGTCCTTTATCAAGATTTTCAAAATTTCTAACCCCAAACCCAACCGTTATGGCATCAAAATAGTTGTCTTCAAATAGTATTTTTTCAGAATCTCCATCAAGCATTTTTATAATATCACTTTTGCCCAAAGCTTTCATTTTTTTCCTACCCACTCCAAGCATTCCTGTGCTTATATCAATACCGATAATTTCAATAGGATTTAATACTAATGAGGCAATAGCTAAATCTCCTGTGCCCGTTGCCACATCTAAAATTCTTTTTGGAGCTAAGCTTTTTAATTCATCAATTGCTTTTCTGCGCCACCGTTTATCAATATTCAAGGATAAAAAATGATTTAAAAAATCGTATCTACCAGATATTTGATTAAACATTTGTGCCACTTGCTCTTTCTTATTTTTGTTAGAATTTGGCTCTGGCTTAATAATTGAATTCATTAATGCTGCAAATATAGTTACAATTTAATAAAAATGTTGATTTCAGAAGAACTTAGTAGATTTTAGTCGTATTGATTTGATCTTTAAAATTTAAAACAAATGCTGGCTTGAAAAATGAAAAATAATATTCCTTATTTTATAAATAATTTATTAAAATAACTAAAAATTCTTTTCGGGTTAATTAAATTATAGTAATATTGCAAACATGTCAAACAATTATCAAAATATGGGTAAAATTCATAATTTTTCAGCGGGTCCTTCCATTCTAAGTAAAGAAACTATTTTAGGATGCATTGATGGGATAAAAGACTTTGCAGGCACTAGCTTATCTGTGCTTGAAGTTTCGCATAGGGGCAAAGAGTTTGTTGCTATTGTAGATGAATCAAAAAAAATAATTAAAGAACTTTTAAACATCAATGATGACTACGATATAATATTTTTAGGGGGTGGTGCATCATTGCAGTTTTGCATGATACCTTTTAACTTTTTGCATACAAAAGCCGCATATATTAATACTGGAACATGGAGTAGTAATGCAATAAAAGAAGCAAAAATATTTGGAGAAGTATTAGAAATAGCTAGTTCAGAAGATAAAAATTTTAACTATATTCCCAAAAATATTTCTATACCTACAGATGCTGATTACTTGCATTTTACATCAAACAACACTATATTCGGAACACAGTTTAAAGAATTTCCTCATACTAATTTGCCGCTAATATGTGATATGAGTTCTGATATTTTAAGTAGAAAAATAAATGTTTCTGATTTTGATATTATATATGCTGGGGCACAGAAAAACATGGGGCCAGCTGGCGTTACAGTTGTCATTATTAAAAAAGATTATTTAGTAAATGCAAAAACTAATATACCTACCATGATGAAATACAAAATTCATGTAGAAAAAGAAAGTATGTTTAACACTCCTCCTGTATTTCCAATCTTTGCAATGTATCAAAATTTATTGTGGGTACAAAAGTTGGGTGGAGTAGATGCCATGCAAAAACGTGCAGCTATCAGAGCAGATTTATTATATCAAAATATAGACAATAGCAATGCATTTGAAGGCACTGTAGAAAAAGAGGATAGGTCACAAATGAATGCATGTTTTAAATTACTAGACAACACTTTAGAAGAAAATTTTTTAGCAGATTGCAAAAGTGCCGGAATAAGTGGAATTAAGGGGCATCGCTCTGTTGGTGGTTTTAGGGCAAGTATGTATAATGCATTACCAATAGAAAGTGTAGAAGCTTTGGTAAATATTATGAATAAATATAAGTAAAAATAATGAGGATATTAGCAAATGACGGCATTGATGATGCTGGAAAAACTATTTTAGAAAATGCAGGATTTGAAGTAGATACGATAAAGATAGATCAAGAGAATTTAATTAATCTCATTAATAATTATGATGCAATTATTATTAGAAGCGCTACTAAAATTAAGAAAGACTTATTAGACAAATGCACAAATTTAAAAGCCATAGGAAGAGCTGGTGTAGGTATGGATAATATTGATGTGGAGTATGCAAGGGCTAAAGGAATAAAAGTATTAAATACTCCTGCAGCCAGCTCGCGTTCAGTTGCAGAATTAGTTTTTTGCCATTTATTGGCTGGGGCAAGGTTTGTAGCTGAAACTAATAGAGGGCTATCAAATGATGCAAATGCAAATTTTAATGCATTAAAAAAAACTGCATCATCGGGCATAGAACTTCATGGAAAAACATTAGGCATTATTGGTTTTGGAAGAATAGGCCAAGCCTGCGCTAAAATAGGTATTGGTATGGGAATGAAAATATCATATTTTGACCCTTATTTGCCTGAAGTAAATATTAGTATCGAATTAGATCAAGAATTTGGTATTGCACCTTTAATCCTGCCATTAACATCAATGGATGAAATAGAAGATGTATTAAAAATTGCAGATTTTTTGACCCTCCATATTCCAGGTGGTGCTAAACCAGTAATTGGTGAAAATGAAATTAAATTAATGAAGCGCAACGCTGGTTTAATAAATTGTTCTAGAGGAGGAATTGTTGACGAGAAAGCCCTTTACAATGCCCTTGTTAATGGAAAATTAGCATTTGCAGGATTAGACGTTTTTGAAACAGAACCTCCTGTGAATTTAGAATTAACAAAATTGAAAAATATTTCATTAAGCCCGCATATTGGCGCTAGCACAATAGAGGCTCAAGAACGAGTAGGAATAGAAATGGCTACAAAAATGATTGAAGCTCTAAAATAGCGCGACCGAATAAATGATATTATTGCCATTTAAAGCTTGGCTTCCTAAGCAAGAATTTGCAGAATTAGTTGCAGCAAAAAGTACAGGATACGCTAATAGTCAGGAAATTATAAAATTATTGCAAAATAATCCTTTGAGTTATTTGCACGCTGTTAAACCCTACCTGCACTTTGGCACCGAAAATAAGATTCCTGAATTGCATTTTGCCTATGGAGCCAATTATATAAAGCAACTTCAGGAGCAAAGTGTAATTAAGCAAGAACAAAAAAATGCTTTTTATCTTTATAAACAAAGTAATGAAAGTGAAAATTCAGAGTTTTATGGTTTAATATCCTTATGCAATCACCAATCTTACATGCAAGGAAAAATCAAGTTGCATGAAAAGACCATTACTGAAAAAGAAAACTTATTAATAGAACATATTAAATACACAAAAATGTCGGGTGAACCGGTATTAATGATGCATGCTTACAATAAAAAACTGGATGAATATTTTTTGTCAATAATGAAAACACAGGCCAATTTATTCCTTAATCAAGAAAATGTAGCGCATCAAGTGTGGGTAATAGATAATGAAGACGATATTGCTAGAATTAGCAGTTTTTATCAAAAAATTGATTCATTGTATTTAGCCGATGGTCACCACCGATCTGCTGCAATAAACAGGTATATCGCTGATAAAAAAATAGCTGCAAAAGGATTTATGTCGTTGTCTATGTTTGCAAATCATTTAAAAATTTTACCATTTCATCGCATGATTAGAAGCAATGGAATTGATTTAATTTCAGGATTGCAAAAAAGAGGATTCAATATTACAAAAAGTGATAATCCAGTAATGCCTTTTGAACGCAATTGCTTTGGCCTTTTTTATAACAACGAATGGTATGCAATGAATTGGTGCAACAATCCGGCCTATTCCCTAGATGTGATTTGTATTGAAAATGAGGTTTTATTGAAAATATTAGCTATTACTAACTCTCAAATTGATGATAATATAGACTTTATTGCAGGAAATAATACTGTAAACCAAATATTAAACACCATGGTATCTAAAAATTTTGATACCTTAATTACATTGCATCATTGCGAAATAGAGGATGTATGCAAAATTGCAGATAATGGAAGTATAATGCCCCCTAAATCTACTTATATTTTGCCAAAATTGCTTACTGGGTTTACAATTCATGAGCTCATTTAGCTTCTATCATTCTTGCTTTTAATCAAACTTTCGAATACCTTAAACCTAACCTTGTTTAAATATATAACCATATTTTCTTTTACAAGCAACTAAATGGAGATGTTTACTATTTCTATAATTGTCGTCTGACAAATATCTTAAACCCAACTTACGCGCTGTAGTTCACAATGTCAGTCAAAAACACAATTAAGACAGGTGGGCAAAAAAGATTTTAATTCTCAACAATAGTGGTTCTATTTTAAGAATAAAATCGAGATAGTTTTGGCTGTAAGTAAAATCCTCAAAAATTTTTTTGATTCAACTGTCTATTTAAAAGATGCAAAAAATATTTTGTAATCATTAGCTTTACTCATTTTGTTTTTATTATGCCTAGGAGCGGAGGACATTCTTGTTTAATACAAAAAACCTTCGTGGCTTTTTTTAAGAAAGCCGGTTTTTCAAAAATAAGGCGTTTATTCTATTTCTAGCATCATCAATTTGGTCATTAAATTGGTCAAAATTTACTTAGTATAGTGATGTAAACCATTTGTTAAAGCGCGTGGTTGTTTGCTAAACAAAAAATTAAACAAAATAATTTATATTTATTTAAAAAACTATAAATCAACTAATTGAAACAAGTTAATTAAATGATAAAATTTGCTATTTGCTAAGGATTTATATATTATTATAGTATACAAATGTAAACTTTGGTTTACATTTGTAACATGAAAGCACAATTTCTTTTCATCATTCAACACTACAAACTTAGTCAGCAAGAATTGAGCGAAAAACTAGGAGTAAGTAAATCCACCATTTCACATATCATTTCTGGAAGAAATAAACCTGGCTTAGAAATGATTCAAGCAATTCATGAACAGTTCAATGAGATAAATTTAAAGTGGTTATTGACCCTAAAAGGAAAGCCATTGATAGAAATTACAACAGAAACATCCATTTTGGATATAAATCAAATAAAGCTGTCTCAGATAGCTGAAGAGTTAAAGAAGTTGGAATATAGCATTGATTTAACCCATAGAGAACTTCAGCATCAATTGAAAAGTATTAAAGACAAAATTTAGAAAGTTAAAAATCAATCGTTCATATCTTGTCTATTTAATAAAGTTTACTTCATTTAACTTTGTAAAAGTTTTATGTATAATGAACTAAAAATTTGGTTTCTAGAACTTGGTCCAGTTTGGCAAGCATTATTGGCTTGTACATTTACATGGTTACTTACTGCTTTAGGAGCCTCAGTTGTATTTTTATTTAAAGATTTAAAACGCAGGTGGCTAGATTTTATGCTTGGTTTTACAGGCGGAGTAATGATAGCTGCAAGCTTTTGGTCATTATTAACTCCTGCCATAGAGCTTTCTGAACCTACATTTGGAAAGGCGCTTTCGTGGATTCCTGCTGCAGTTGGTTTTGCCATGGGGGCAGGGTTTATTTATATCATAGATCAGGTTTTACCACATTTGCATATAAATAATAATTTATCAGAAAGTGAAGGTGTAAAAACCACTTGGGATCGCACAATATTGCTTGTAATGGCAATTACTTTACACAATATTCCAGAGGGATTGGCAATAGGAGTATCTTTTGGCGCAGTAGCTATGGGTTATCCAAATTTTGAAATCGGGGCTGCGATTGCATTAGCAATAGGAATTGGCATACAAAATTTTCCTGAAGGAATTGCTGTTGCGGTTCCTTTAAGAAGGCAAGGTGTAAGTAAGTTTAAAAGTTTTTGGTGGGGGCAGCTTTCTGCTATAGTAGAGCCAATAGCAGGTGTAATAGGAGCGGTTGCTGTTATTTATATGCAACCAATTTTGCCTTATGCACTTAGTTTTGCTGCAGGTGCAATGATATATGTAGTCGTAGAAGAAGTTATTCCTGAAACACAGAAAGATAAGTATGCAGATTTTGCTACCTTGGGTTTAGTTATTGGGTTTATTATTATGATGAGTTTAGACGTAGGGCTTGGTTAATTATTATTATACGATAAACCATAATTATGCAAATATTAAAAACAACTATTAAACCGGGCAAAACGATTTTATACTTCGACATCGCAAAACTGCATACAGGAACAAGTATTGAAGTGCCGATAATAATTGAAAAATCTAATTTGGAAGGACCTACAGTACTCATTACTGCAGGATTGCACGGTGATGAGGTAAATGGTGTAGAAATTGTGAGACAAATTATTGCAAAAAAATATAATGTACCAGATTGTGGTACAGTAATTTGTATACCGGTAATTAATGTTTTTGGTTTCTTAAATCAAGATAGAAAATTCCCTGATGGAAGAGATCTTAATCGTGTATTTCCTGGCAATAAAAACGGTTCGCTGGCAGCTAGATATGCTAAAAAAATACTGGATGAAATTATACCCGATGTAGATTTTGTGTTAGATTTTCACACTGGTGGCGGCAATAGATTTAATTATTCGCAAATAAGAATAGATACTAATCAAGAATCTGATTTGGCACTTGCAAAAGTTTTTGGATGCAAATTTATACTCCATTCTAAATTAATGGATAAAACATTTAGGAAATCGCTTATTAAACTTGGTAAAAAGGTGCTGCTTTTTGAAGGAGGTAAAAACTTACATCTAGATAAAGAAGTGACCAAAGCAGGAATTGGTGGAGCATTGAGGGTTATGCAATCGCTGGGTGTAAGAAATTTTAATGGAGTATTGACGCAGTTTCCTAGGGCTGAATCAACTATATTTGTAAAATCATCATTTTGGGTAAGAGCGCATTACTCTGGTTTATTTAGACGAACAAAAACATTAGGAGATTTAGTTAAAAAAGGAGATGTAATTGGTAGTATATCAAATCCTTATGGCGATTTTGAAAAATTTGTAAAATCACCTTATAATGGATATATTATTTGCGCTACTCATCAACCTATTGTTAATCAGGGCGATGCACTTATTCACATTAGTAATAACCATGAATTATTGGTTTGATTATTTTAAAAATTAAAAATAATTTATGCTTTGTGATTGGTTTGTAAATATTTGCTTTAATTTGCATTTGCATTGAAAAACACATTTGCAATCATAAAACGGACACTAAAGTTTGCTGGTAAACTCCATCATTATTTGCCAGAATACCTTATTTATACCATATTAGGCATATTTTTAGGCTTAGTAAATATCGCTCTTCTTATCCCTGTTTTACGTGTGCTTTTTGAAAACCAAATTACTAATATTGATAAGCCTGCTTTGGTCTACAACATAGGTTATATTATTGAATATTTTAATTATTGGATAAATAACGCAATGACAAACTATGGAAAATTGTATGGTTTGAGCATCATTGCCTTAGTAATTGGAGCTTCATCATTATTGGCAAATTTATTTAGATACTTAGCTACTAAAACCCTAATTAGATTTAGGCTGTACATCATGCAAGACATTAGAAATAAACTATTTAAACAATATCTAAATAGTGATATATCATTTTTTCAAAAAAATAGCCGCAGCACACTCGTTAATACTTTGACCAATGAAGTATATGAGCTTGAGCATAGCCTATTAGGGGCTTATCAGGTAATTATGAGAGATCCTCTCGTGATTTTTTTTTATTTTTGTGCACTTTTTTATATGAGTTTTCAATTAACTCTTTTTGCAGTATTCTTTTTTCCAGTAGCTGGGTTTATTATTTCTAGGGTGATAAAAAAATTAAAAAGTTATGGCTATTTTAGTCAGGCATATGCATCAAAAATATTGGCTAAGGTAGATGAAAGTGTGTCAAATATTAAAATTATTAAAAGTTTTGATGCCATGGATAAAACAATTAATGAATTTGAGGAAATCAACCAAAGTTTTACTCAAGCAAGTAAAAAGTTATTTGTAAAAAGAGAATTGGCGGCTCCTGCGTCCGAATTTATGGGTGTTTGCGCTGTTTTGGGACTTGTATTATTTGGAGGATATTTAATTTTTGATAAAAAAACCACATTAGATGGCGCAATGTTTATTGGCTATATCGCCTTATTTATTCAAATGATTCAGCCATTTAAGAATATTGCTAGCAGCAGCAGTAGTATTCAGCGTGGAATAGTAAGTGCAGAAAAACTTTTTAGTCTTTTAGATGAACAACCTCAAATTGTAGCTAAAAAACCAGTTTTATCGAATGCTTCAATCACAAATTCGTTTAGTTTTAATAATGTTTCTTTTTCATATCAAGAAGATGACGAAATAATAAAAGGCATTAGCTTTAATCTGTTAAAAGGCGAAAAACTTGCCCTTGTAGGCGAAAGCGGAGCAGGAAAATCTACCATTGCAGATTTGTGCTCAAGGTTTTATGATGTTTCATCAGGCGAAATACTCATTGATAATATAAATATTAAGCACATAGCGCTTAGCAATTTGCGTCAAATGATTGGAATTGTAACACAAGAACCAATATTATTTTTTGATACCATTTATGAAAATATCAAATATAATACAAACGCAATAGAGCAAGAAGTTATTGATGCAGCAAAAAATGCAAATGCTCACGATTTTATAATGCAACTGCCTCAAAAGTATCAAACCATTGTTGGCGATAGAGGCAATAGGTTGAGCGGAGGCCAAAAACAGCGCATCACAATTGCAAGAGCGATTTTGAAAAACCCTCAATTGTTAATATTAGATGAAGCAACATCAGCGCTAGATACTGAAAGCGAAAAAGCAGTACAAGATGCTTTAGAAAATTTAATGACATCTAGAACAAGTATCATTATAGCACATAGGCTAAGTACCGTAAAAAATTGCGATAAAATTATCGTTTTAAAACAAGGTGAAATTGTAGAATATGGCACGCACACTGGATTGATAGAAAAAAACGGATATTACAAAAAATTAGTAAGTCTCCAGCAATTAATTGATTAATTGATTGATTTTTTTATTTAAAAATATTGTATTCCTATTAGATTAAGGTAATATGCATTTTAATTTATATTTTTGCGGCAAGTGAATAAGCCAGCAATGCAAAAATTGAGCAGAGAAGATTTTATTAAAGAAGTTTTAGCAGATTATAAAGTTGCTTTTTACAGCAGAGAAGCCAGTTTGGTAGGAAGAAAAGAGGTTTTAACAGGTAAGGCTAAATTTGGCATATTTGGTGATGGAAAAGAGGTAGCCCAATTAGCAATGGCTAAATTTTTTAACAAAGGGGATATAAGAAGTGGATACTATAGAGATCAAACTTTTATGTTTGCCAAAAAAATGAGTAATGTTCAGGCATTTTTTGCTCAATTGTATGCACATACAGACCAAGATGCAGAACCGAGCAGTGCAGGAAGAAGCATGAATGGTCATTTTGGCACAAGAATGTTAGATGATTCTGGGCATTGGATAGATCAAACTGAAATATACAATTCTTCTTCAGATATTTCTCCAACGGGTGGACAAATGCCACGGCTGCTAGGGTTAGCTTGGGCATCTAAACTTTACCGAGAAAATAGTGAACTTCAAGATAAAAATAATTTTAGTAATCAAGGTAATGAAATTGCGTGGGGTACAATAGGCAATGCAAGCACTAGTGAAGGTCATTTTTGGGAAGTAATAAATGCTGCTGGTGTGCTGCAAGTGCCTTTACTAATGTCTGTATGGGATGATGGTTACGGTATTAGCGTGCCGGCAAAATATCAAACTACAAAAGAAAGTATTTCTGCAATATTAGCGGGATTTGAAACAGATAAAAATGGGCATGGCATACAAATTTTTAAAGTAAATGGTTGGGATTATCCATCGCTTTGCAAAACATATCAAGAAGCAGCAGAAATTTGTAGAAATCAACACACCCCTGTTTTAATTCATGTAACAGAAATAACTCAGCCTCAAGGACATTCTACTAGCGGGTCTCATGAAAGGTATAAGTCTAAAGAAAGATTGGATTGGGAGCAAGAGATGGATTGCATTGTGCAAATGAGAAAATGGATTTTAGAAAGTAAAATCGCTGATGAAATCACCTTATTAGAAATTGAAAATAAATCAAAAGAAGAGGTAGTAAGTTCAAAAAAACAAGCTTGGGAAGCATATCTAAAACCCATAAATGAAGAAAAAGGAATAGCAGCGGAACTCATAAATAATGTAGATAAGGCAGCATTTTTAGACATTTCAAACAGTTTAATAAACAATAAAGAAGCCGGAAGAAAAGATATTTCTATTGCCATTACTAAAGTACTGTATCAAACAATGCAGAGCGATAGTCAAGAGCGGGCTAAACTATTGGACTTTCAAATAAACTACACCGCAAAAATCCAAATCCTTTATAGCAGTCATCTCCATAGCCAATCTTCTTTAGCCGCCCTTAGTATTTTGCCAGAAAATGCACAGTATAATGAAGATTCACCCTTATTGGATGGCAGAGAAATTTTGAATGCATGCTTTGATGCTGCTTTTAAAAATAATAAAATGGTGATTGCGTTTGGTGAAGACCTTGGGCATATTGGTGACGTCAATCAGGGTTTTGCTGGATTGCAAGAAAAATATGGTGAAGAAAGAATAACCGATGCTGGAATTAGAGAAGCAAGTATAATGGGGCAGGCAATTGGTGCAGCGATGCGTGGATTTAGACCAATTGCAGAAATACAATACTTAGATTATTTACTTTATGGTTTGCAAATTTTGAGTGATGATTTAGCTACTTTGCAATGGCGCACCAAAGGAGGCCAAAAGGCGCCAGTAATTATCAGAACCAGAGGGCATAGATTAGAAGGTATTTGGCACAGTGGTTCTCCTATCGGAATGATACTTGGCGCATTGCGAGGAATATATATACTAGTGCCTAGGAATATGACAAAGGCAGCTGGTTTTTATAATACCATGTTAGCCAGTGATGAACCGGCTTTAATTATTGAATGTTTGAATGGGTATCGAAGTAAAGAAAAATTGCCTTTAAATATTGATACTTATAAAGAACCCATAGGTATACCAGAAATAATGATAAAAGGCACTGATGTTACTTTGGTTACTTATGGCAGCAACTGTAAAATTGCAGAAACAGCGATATTGCAATTAGATGTATTAGGTATAAGTGTAGAGCTAATTGATGTGCAAACATTATTGCCTTTTGACATCAATCACAGTATAGTTAAGTCAGTTGAAAAAACAAATAAGTTGGTTATTTTGGATGAGGATGTAAGTGCGGGTTCAACCGCGTTTATTTTAGAACAAATTTTGGTAAAGCAACAAGGTTACAAATTTCTTGATTCGGCCCCAATTACAATCTCTGCCAAAGACCATCGGCCAGCATATGGTACCGATGGAGACTACTATAGTAAGCCAAATGCTGAAAAAATAGTTGAAACCATATTTAATTTAATGAAAGAGTATGACCCTGCACTCCATAAAGGAAATTTATAGATAACCACCAATAAGAATGTTAAAATTAACCCGCTCCTTAATCGTATTTGACTTAGAAACAACAGGCATCAATACCTCAGAAGATAAGATTATAGAAATATATATGATTAAATTATTTGCCAATGGAAAAAGGCAAGATATGCATCATTTTATTAACCCAGGTATTCCTATACCCTCAGAAGCCATGCAAATACATGGAATAACTGATGAAATGGTTGCTGATAAACCCTTGTTTAGTGCATTGGCTAAAGAAATTTTTGATTTTATAAAAGATTGTGATTTTGGTGGATTTAATTCAAACAGATTTGATTTGCCTATGTTGATTGAAGAACTAATGAGGTGTAATATTATGGTAGATTTATTAGCTGTAAAATTTGTAGATGCGCAGCGTATATTTCACCTAATGGAGCCCAGAAATTTAGCAGCTGCTTACCAATTTTATTGCAATAAAACCCTTGAAAATGCCCACAGTGCAAAAGCAGACACTGAGGCCACCTTATCAATTTTAATGGCGCAAACAGAAAAATATTATGTTTTTGAAAACACACCTGAAGCCATTCATAAGTTTACAAAGCAAGATATGATGGTGGATCTTGCTGGCCGATTTATTAGAGATGAAAATGAAATTATTTTTTTTAATTTTGGAAAACATAAAGGCAAAACTTTTGAATCAGTGCTAAAAACAGAACCTGGATATTATGATTGGATGATGCGAGGAGAGTTTCCTGCCCAAACCAAACAAATTATGAGCATTTTAAAACTAAGGACAATTAATGCCTAAAAAAACATTTTTTGAAGACAATATTTTACTAGAAACCACTGACTATATTTTTTGGAATAAGCCAGCAAATGTTGCATCATTAAAAGAAAGGGGAGATTCAAAGGCAGACAATGTATTATCGTTAGCAAAAAATTATACGCATACAGCAATTCTCTGCCACAGGCTCGATAAGCAAACAAGTGGGGTAATATTAATAGCTAAAAATATTGAAGCTCATAGACATGCAAGTATTCAATTTCAAAAAAAATTAACTGCAAAAGTTTATCATGCCTTTGCAAAGGGAAAGACTTTTTTAGAAAATCATATTGTTGATTTACCTATTTTAATTGACGAAAAAAGACGGGCTGTGAGAATAGATAAGCAGCTAGGCAAAAAGAGTATAACTCATTTTACTACAATTAAAAACTATACTGATTATAGTCTTATAGCTTGTAATATTAAAACTGGGCGTATGCATCAAATTAGAATTCACCTTAGTGTTTTAGGTCATCCTATTTGTGGAGATACCCTTTATGGAGGTGAAGATATTTTCTTGTCATCTATTAAACGTAAATATCAGTTAAATAAAACAAAGGAAGAAAAGCCGCTTATAAAGCGTTTCGCCTTACATGCATTTGAGCTTTGTATAAATGATATTAATGGTAATTGGATATGTGTAAATGCAAAATATCCTAAAGATTTTGAGGTGTTAAAAAAACAGTTAGACAAATTAGCTTCTTTAGATTAATCCTAAACAAAAAAACGTCTTTTTATCCATTTAAATTTTTTATCCGTCTACAGCCTTTTCATATATTTTATGTATGTTTGCATCGTTAAAATATTATGCAGAAAGCAAGTTTAGCAAAAGGTACACGAGATTTTGGCCCAATAGAAATAGGTCAGAGAAATTTTATATTTGAAACCATTAAACAAGTTTTTCAGTGCTACGGGTTTGCGCCAATAGAAACTCCTGCAATGGAAAATTTGAGTACATTGACAGGAAAATATGGTGACGAAGGAGATGCATTGCTTTTTAGAATTTTAAATAGTGGCCCAATAAATCAAGAAAATTTTATTACCAATGAACCCAATGTTGATTTAAAAAATAAAATCAGTGATAAGGGTTTAAGATATGACCTTACAGTTCCTCTTGCTAGGTACACATCTATTAATAGGCACAAAATTAAAATGCCTTTTAAGCGTTATCAAATGCAGCCCGTTTGGAGAGCAGATAGGCCCCAAAAAGGCAGGTATAGAGAATTTTGGCAATGCGATGCAGATACCCTTGGAACAAATAGTTTAATTTGTGAGTTAGAATGTTTAGAAATAATAGAAAGTGTATTTACTAAGTTAGATATCCCTGTTATCGTTCATATCAATCACCGCAAACTGCTAGAGGGGATAGCTCAAGAATTAGGCCTGCAGCATCGTTTTGTTGATTTTACGGTGGCAATAGATAAATTGGATAAGATAGGATTAGATGGGGTATTGGCCGAATTAGAAACAAAAGGAATGACCATTAACAATGAGCATCTTTTTCAAGAAATTATCACTCCCAAAGCTTTTAGGGCAAGCACTATTGAATATTTAATTGACAAATTTATTTCCAATAAACTCATCGCAGAAGCTTGTGAAGAATTAAAAACAATTTTAAGATATTTAGGTAATGCTAACCAAGATATACTGTTAGACCTCGGTCTTGCTAGGGGATTGAGTTATTATACAGGTGCTATTTTTGAAGTAAAACCTAGAGATAAAAATATTGGCTCATTGGCAGCTGGCGGCAGATATGATAATCTTACAGAAGTATTTGGCTTTTCAGACATATCAGGAATAGGAATAAGTTTTGGTGCAGATAGAATATATGATGTTTTATTAGCAAACGAAAAATTTCCAAAAGATTTGGTTTTCTATGCAGATGTGCTTATTTGCCCATTAGATGACACTAGCATTGATATTGCTCTATCTTTGGCAAGAATCATTAGAAACGAAACTAACAAAAAAACAATAGTTTACCCATCTGCTCAAAAAATAGCTAAACAATTGGATTATGCCAATGCACTTAAAATATCTTTTGCTATAATTATAGGAAATGATGAAATAGAAAACAATATTTATACCCTCAAAAATTTGATTGATGGCACGCAACAAAAGTTAAGTATAATAGAGATTAAAAATGCGCTAAAATGATAGAGATTGGCAAATATTATACAATAACAGAATTAGTTAGCAAAGTAAAAGCGGGTGAAAAAGCTATACTTCTATCAACTGCCGAGGATTTAATAATCAAAAACCATCAATTTTTATTAAACTTCATACTAAAGTCCACAGCACCTATCTATGGAGTAAACACAGGATTTGGCTCATTATGCAACACAAAAATATCAGACAATGAGCTGCAAATACTGCAAGAAAATTTGCTAAAATCGCATGCTTGTGGTGTAGGGGATTTTATAAATAATGATTTGGTGGCTTTGATGATTATTCTAAAAGCACAATCTTTGGCCAAGGGATTTAGCGGTGTATCTGTCGAAACTGTATCGTTTTTATTGGCACTTTACAATCATCAAATATATCCCTTGGTGCATGAGCAAGGCTCTCTTGGTGCTAGCGGAGATTTGGCACCATTGGCCAATTTGTGTTTGCCAATGATTGGTGAAGGTAAAGTTTCATTCAAAGGCAAGGTTTTAGCATCAAAGGAAGCATTAAATATTGCAAAAATAAGCCCGTTAAAGTTAAATGTGAAAGAAGGACTGGCATTAATAAATGGAACACAATTTATGCAATCTCTTGGCATTTATGCCATTAATACATTTAGAAATCTCATAAATCAAGCAAATGCAATAGCAACAATGTCTTTAGAGGCTTTTGATTGCAGTATTTCGCCTTTTTTGCCTCAAACGCATGGCATAAGGCCGCATCTTGGGCAAATCGCTGTTGCAGCATGTATTAAAGATTTCTTAAAGGATAGTAAAATTGTTGTTTTAGAAAATAATAATGTGCAGGACCCGTATAGTTTTCGATGCAT
>Ga0335398_10000720_pt1 | contig 57946 bp, 45 predicted proteins | sample BON03_FD_205742 | JGI IMG/M metagenome (GOLD analysis project Ga0335398, IMG submission 205742) | Freshwater microbial communities from Lake Bonney liftoff mats and glacier meltwater in Antarctica - BON-03 (spades assembly) (version 2) | ecosystem: Environmental > Aquatic > Freshwater > Ice >... | reverse complement strand
GTGGTCAGGTCAGGCTCGAAGGCGCCGCCTACTTCTGGTTCTTCAGCGCCCTCATGCTCGCGGCCGCGTTCCTCTTTCTCATCGTCGCGAAGCTTTATCGTCCGGTGGAGTATTTCCACGATGAGGAGGAAGAAGAGCAGCAGGAGGCCGAGGCGGTGGAAGAGGCGGCGGGGCGGTGATGGGTGGTGATTGCTTGACTTAGTCCGATAGCTTAGTCTACATTCTTAAATGTCCTCCACCACGATAAATATCCACGAAGCCAAAACCCATCTCTCCCGGCTCATCGAGCGGGCGGTGCGGGGCGAGGAGATCATCATCGCCAAAGCCGGCACCCCGAAGGTGCGTCTCACGCCGGTTGCCGACGAACAAATTGTCCGTCGCCCCGGGCGATTCGCGGGGTCGATGAAGGTCACTGCGGCCTTTTTTGAACCCCTCGCCGAAGAGGATCTCGCCGCTTGGGAAGGAACTTCTGAACCGTCACGATGAGACTGCTCCTCGACACGCATACGGCTCTCTGGTGGTGGGATGACTCACCCGAGCTGAGCGAGACAGCGAAGCTTAACCTTTCGGATGCTGGCGCCGAGATCTTCTTCAGCCCTGTCTCGGGCTATGAAATTTTTCAAAAAGTTCGCACCGGAAAATTGCAGGTAGCGAGGGCACTCCTGATCGACCTCCCGGGTGAGGTAAGGCGTGAAGGGTGGAGAGTGTTGCCGCTAGGACTGGAGGAATCAGTTCGCGCCGCCAGCATCGAAAGCCCGCATCGGGATCCCTTTGACCGACTTCTCGCCGCGCAGTCCTCGATTCACGATCTCACTATCGTTACCACCGACCCTTTCTTCAGGGAAACGGGTTTTCAGAGTTTATGGTGAGCTAAGTGAGCGCCCCTTTGACGATTTCGTCGCTCAACTTGTCTCAGAACTCGCATACCTGTGAAAAACGGATCCAAAATTCCTTACTTTTATTACTTACTCTTATTCCTTACTTGATGAAATTACAGTTAAAGTGTAAATTTAAAGAGTGAAAGCGACGCTTACCAGCAAGGGACAAATCACGATCCCGCTCCCGATCCGTTCGAAACTCCACCTGAAAGCCGGGAATACTCTGGATTTCGACGAATCGGCCCCCTCTTTAAAAGCGTCCAAAACGATCAGCGCTGAGGCATGGAACGCTTTCGGGCACGAAGCAGTAGACCCTTGGGAAGGTCTCGATATCGTGGAGGTCATGGAGGATCTGGGTGGTCCGGTCGGGCTTCACTCCTCGCCCAACTGATCGAGATACTCCGCCATGCGCACCGCCCTTGATAGCTCGATACTGATTCAGCTCTATCGAAAAAAGGCGGGCTGGGAGGATTGGCGGGATCGTCTCCAAGCCTGTTAAATTACCCGTCCATGATCTTACCTCTCGTCATACCTCTATGTGTAATAATTCTGATCGAACTAATACTTTGGGTTTTATATAGTGACGCTAAGCAGAACGGTGAAAAGCTCGCTGGAAAGTTAAATCGCAGACTATCAAAATTTCAGGAGCTATTCGGTATGCGGTCCGACGGAAAGAATTTTCTTGGCCAGACATCCGATGATCTAAACCGATCAACTGGACCAAATCACGGTGGAATGGCTGGAATGGGGAACCGGCTTGAGCAAGGAGACATTCTCGGGGCAGCTGCAATTTTTGGAATAAAAGCGGCAATCGAAGGCGTGGCATCTTTGGTTGGGAAGGTTTCAAAAACCGTCTCTCGCGGCGCTCGCCAAGTGATGTCAGATGACGGTCCAAAAACTGAAGAACAAATTAGGTGGGAAGATCTAATTCGAATAGACGTGAAGATGCTTTTGGAATTCCGTAAAAAATTGAAAGGGATACGGATGTGGATGCTTGCTGTCTTCTGGATTGGAATTCTCGCCACTTTCCTTATTACTGCGAACTTCATTTTTGCTGCGAACTACGCGGTTTGATCTATATCAATCGTCACTCTGACATCAGACTCTCACACCAGCTTATACCCCACCCCGTGTACCGTCAGGAGAAACTCGGGAGTCCGGCCGTCGTCGCCGATTTTCTTGCGAACCTGAGCAACGCATTGGTCGAGAGCTCTCGTCGTGCCGAAGTATTTCACGCCCCAGACGACTTCGAGGATGCGGTCGCGGCTGAGGACCCGACCGCGGTGCTGATGGAGAAAGAGGAGCAACTCCATCTCGCGCGGAGTCAGGGGAATGACGCTCCCGCCGAGGACCGCTTCGTAGGAGGACGGATCGATCTTTGCCCGACCCACTTCGATGGGGGTCGGCGGGGAAGATTCAGAGACGTCACCCGACGCCTCGTTCCAAGTCCGCGAGCGCCGCAGGAGCGCTTCGATCCGGGCGATGAGCTCGTTGATCCCGAAGGGTTTAGTGACGTAGTCATCGGCTCCGGCCTTGAGACCGACGACCTTGTCGATTTCCTGCCCTTTGGCGGTGAGCATGAGAATGGGGATGCGGCAGCCGGTTTTGCGGAGCTGCCGCGCGATCTCGTAGCCGCTCACGCCTGGCAGCATGACGTCGAGGACGAGGAGGTCGGGGAGGTGCGCGGCGATCTCCTGCAGGGCGTCGGCGCCGTCGGCGCAGGAGTGGACGAGGTAACCGGCCCCGCGCAGGACTTCCTCGAGCCCGAAGCGGATGCTGGGATCGTCTTCGACGACAAAGAGGGTAATCTCGGAGTTGCTCATGGGTCAGGTGGCGAGGGGGAGTTCGATGACGAAGATGCTGCCGCCGCCTTTGCGCGCTTCGCAGCGGATCGTGCCGGCGTGCAGTTCGGCGATCTGGCGGCAGAGGGCGAGGCCGATGCCCGATCCCTCGACGCCGGAGGTGATGGAGTCGTCAATGCGGTAGAATTTTTCAAAGATGCGGCGCTGATGCGCTCGGGAGATGCCGGGTCCGTGATCGGTGACGGAGAGGCAGGCCCTATCCCCGACGGAGGCGACTTCGACGAGAACCTCGCGCCCCTCGGCGGCGTATTTCCCCGCGTTGGAGAGCAGATTCACGATCACTTGCGAGAGGGCGTCACGATCAACAGCGACGATTGGGCCCCCGGCCGCAGGGCTGGTGAGGCGCACGCTCATGCCGACGGCTTCGAGCTGGGGCCGGTAGTCCGCGACGGTCTCCTGCGCGAGGGCGGAGAGGTCGATCCGCTCGGGTCGCAACTGCAACTCGCCACGGTCGAGCCTCGAGAAATCGAGGAGCCGGTTGATCAAGCGCGAGAGACGGGCGGCTTCTTTGCTGATGACGCCGGAGTATTGTCTTGTTTTGTCAGGGTCCGGATTCTCCGCATCGCGCAAGAGCTCGGAAAACATGCGGATGGAGGTGAGCGGCGTCTTCAGCTCGTGACTGACATTGCTGACGAAGTCGGTCTTTTGCGAAGCGATCCGCATCTCTTCGTTCACGGATCGCAGGATGAGGTAGCTGCCGCCCGCGACCGCACCGAGGAGGGTGAGGATGAGGAGCGAGAGGGTGAGGCGTATCGCCCGCGCCGAGGCGTTGAGCGAAGCCGGATCGAGAAGGTAGGCGGCGACCTCCCACCGGGGCAGGATCTGCCCGACCTCCGAGGCGACGAAGGGCGTGCTCCAGTCGGTCGTGAATCCCGGCTCGGTCACGGCGACCGCTCCGCCGGCAGAGTCGAGGAGGGCGAAGGAGACTTCGGCAGAAGCGAGGCTCGAAGGATTCGCGGAAAAGAGCCCGCCCAGGTCGGTGCGGATCGCATCGAGATCGAGCTCGGTCCAAAAGGTGAGCCCGGGCCGCCGCGGGTGCCTTTTCCAAAGGAGGACGTGGAGCTCTCCGTCGATGAGCCGGCTCACCGCGCCCTCGTTTTCTTCGGCGGTGACTTCCTCGAGCTTCACCGCTGCCGGACTGAGACCGGAGAGATTCGAGCTGGCCTCGACCGATTCGACGGGAGTTTGACGATCGGCCACAGCAAGGTCATCGACGCCGCGCTGCTGCATTGGCATGACATTGCGGGTGCGCTGCTGCGACTCTGGCTCCGGCTTTTTTGAGCCGGGAGCGCGGCCCTCGAGAGCGATCGCCTCTGCTGCGGCCGCCGGGGCCTCGGCAATGGTCGGGGCGGGTGCCGAAGCGGCCATCGGAGCTGCCATGGGCGCTGCGGGGGCGCGATTGAGAGCAGATCCCGATGCCGATTCGTTTCGCTTTTCCGCCATAGCCACTTTTCTCTTCTGCGGCGGAGCGCTGACAGCCTTGTCAGAAAGCGTTTCGGCGAGGACCGTCTCCTTCGCCGCTTCGTCCGGTTCCCGGTCGAGCTCGATTTGAGCCCCGAGGAGTCGTGGGGCCTGGTAAACTTCGACAACACGGCGGTTCGTGAGAAAGTCGGCGTGATCTCTGAGGAACGCCTCCTCCCGGGTGCCCGGTGCGGCGACAGGAGAAAGAATGACTCCCGCATCCGTCACCACTGCCGCTGCCGCGGCCTGGCTCCAGCGAGCCTCGAGGAGTTCGTCGAAGCTATCCACGAGTCCGTCGCCCGCCTGCCCGACCAGCTCATCGACGAGCTGCCCGTAGAAGACACGGACATCGTTCATGAAGAGATTGATGCGGTCGGTGAGGGCGTCGCAGTTCGACTGATAGAGCTGCGTCCGCTGGCTGCTCACGACGAGCTCCTGGTCGCGCAGGGAGCGCACCGCGAGCACCGCCAGCAGGATCGAGGGCAGCAGGATGGAGAGTAAAAAGACGACGGCGATCCGCTTCATGAAAATAAAATTCCACGGAAAGTATCGCGCCTCTTCGGCCATCTATACAGCCGAAAAGGCGCGAGTGAGCGAGCGCGAGGAAAGGGCGATCTCACCGCTTCGAATTGCGCAGCATCCAGGAGCCGCTCGAGAGTTTCTTGCGCTGCTCTTTGGAAAGCTGGTCGCCGTTGAGCTCTTCGCGGGCACCGGCGACGGCTTCAATCTCTTTGCTCAGTTGCGTCTGCTGAGCGGCCGGGGCGGCGGCGTAGGCTTCGTTGAGCGTTTGCAACTGCGAGTCGAGGACCCGCCGGGAGCCTTCGGCATCGCCTTTGTCCGCAAGGGCGATGGCTTTCTCGGTCTCGACGGCATTGGCGAAGATGGCGGCCTCGGCGGCGATCGCCTTATCAAGGGAGCGGGTCACGAGCTCGGCGTCTTTGCTGTAGCCGACCACGACCGGAGTGGCGCTTTTTTCCACCGCCTGACTCGAGAGCGTGTCGGCATAGCGCACCGAGACCTGCGCGACTTCGTTGACCTTGCTGAGAGCGGCATCACTGACGAGACACTCGAGATACAACTCCCGCGCCTGACCGCTGGAGAGCGTCGCGAAGGTGATCGTCTCGGTCCCTGACTTCAGCTCACCGGGACGACCGAGAAAGCGGAGCGGCCGCACGCCCTCGGGGCAGCGGATCTCGATGATGATGTCACGGGCGACGATGCTCTTCAGCTCGCCGAGTTCGTTCTCGAACACTTCGGGGAGCTTCTCCACGTCTGCGACGTAGTAGTAGTTCGCGTCACTGGCCTCGGCGAGGGCGGTCATGAGGGTCTCGTTGTAATCACTGCCAAGTCCTATCGTCGTGACCGACATTCCCTCCCGCGCGATGCGGGTGCCGAGGTCGGCAATGTCGCGATTGTCGCTGGGGCCGACGTTGGCAATGCCGTCCGAGAGCAGCATGACTCGGTTGATGCGCTCTTTGCCGAGAAATTCGCGCAACTGCCGCGAACCTTCCTCGACCCCGCCATAGAGAGCGGTGCTGCCTCCGGTCTCGATGCGCTCGATGAGGCGCTTGATTTCCCGGTGCTGGTCACCGACGCGGGCCGCCGGTCTCACGACCTCGACTCCGGATTCGTAGACGACGAGGGAGAGGACGTCGTCGCGATCAAGCTGCTCAACGAGGAGCGAGGCGGCCTGCTTGGCCTGCTCGAGCTTGCCTCCGCTCATCGAGCCGCTGCGGTCGAGGACAATGGCGAGATTCAGAGGCATACGTTCCTTTTGCGGCGCGCGACATCCCTCGACTGCGATCTTGATGACGACTTTGCTCTCGCCTCCGCCCTCGTGCAGGAGCGGTCGATCGATCGCCGTCCTCAGTTTCAGGGATCCCTCCGAGGCGCGGACGGTGGAGAAGGGGGTTCCGCTCACGGCGAGGGCCAGAGTGAGCGCCGACAGTAACAGGGATCGTTTGATTTCCATGGGAACAAGGTCGCGCCCCCACAGGAATAGTTGTCATGCCCCTGTAAAAGGAATGTCAGGAACTTGTAAGAAATGCCTTCTCCCCGGAAAACGAGAAAGGGCGCCCGTTTCGGGGCGCCCTTTCCATAGAATCTCCTGTTACCAAGGGGAGGAAGAAAAAATATCAGGCCACGAACTCACGCGCTGCCTTGGCCGCGCTGCGTCCGAGATCATCGAACTCGCGGGCGGTGATGATGCGCTCTTCGAGGAGGCTGCGGGAGATCCAGCTCTCGAAACGACCAAAGTCCGCGTTGCCGACGGCGGCGGTGGAGATGTGCTGCCAGTCGTGGTCACGACCGGGTGCCGGGGTGGTGTGGCGGCGGATGCGGAGCAGGCTGACGATGGACTCGAACTCGCGGGGGAGGAGGTTCTCGATCGCGGCCGGTTCGGGCATGTCGTCGAGGATGTCGGCATCGAGACCGAAACTAATCACGCCGATGCCGTGACGGGCGGCAAAACGGTTCACTTCTTCGAGCATCTGCTGATCGTCGACGGATGCCGCGACGAGAAGCTCGCCGACATTGGCCCACTCGGAAGCCGAGAGACACTGGTAGAGATCCTCGAGGAGGGTGTCGCGGTTGAGTTCGAGGCGGAGCTTTACGCTGGAAATGCGAAGGGGTGACTCGCCCATGCGACGATGGATCTCAAGCTTGCGCTTGTCCATCGTGACGGACTCGTCCGAGCCGTCGGCAGTGAGCCAGTCGACCACGGCGAGGTCCGGGATGCGCCAGCGATTCGCCTCGGCATTGCTTGAGAAAGACTCTTCGAAGACAAAAGGGAACTGCTGCACTGACTCGAGGTAGCGCTGCACCACCGCGCGAAACTTCGAAGCGCGCCCGAGCGCCCGGTCCATCTCCGCCGTGCCCATGGCACCGCCGGTGCCGTTGCCGCCGTCACCAGAACGAAAGAGGTTGCGGGCGCTGTTCATCGTATGAATCGTCGCGGTCCGCAGGTAGTAACCCTGACCCTGCTCAACTTTCGCGATGGGTGACGAGGGATCGCAGGACATGATCGAAAAATGGTAACGCAGCGTCGCGTCCGAGTAGTCCTGCTTGAGACGATGTTTGACCAACTCAATCAACTCCGTCCCCTTGATCGCCTGAGCGGGATTCCGGGGAAGGATATCGGGAAGAATTTCTTTCAGTTGGTCGCGAAGATTCATAAATAATGAGTGGGCAGGTGAGTTGAGGGTCGTTAAAAATTGAGAGGGCAAAAGCGGTTCCTCACATTTTTTAATAATCCAGACAACATTTTGACCAAGGGTCAAGCGTTTCGTTCAAAAAGTTGATAATTAAGGAGCGTATAATTTTAATTTTTGACAATTTTATAATTTCCATTAAAAAATCGCTCTCCGGGATGCGAAAGTGTCTTCAGCTTCGTAGAAAAAAGTGCATCGAAAATCACTCCGCCGTGTCGAGATTTCGCCAGACGATGTTTCGATATTGGGCGCGGGTCTGGTAGGCTGCCATGCCGATCGGGACCGAGAGTTCGATGTCCCCGGGGAGCAGGCTGATCTTTTTCCCTTCGAGGTCGAGATCGACTTTCTGCTCCTCCCCGATCCAGGCTTGCAACTTGTCCTCGGTCACCCGGACGCGGATTTTGTGCCAAACATTCTTCTCAAAGCCTTCGATGTTCATCGTCTCGTTCTCCGAGGCATTGAGATCGTCGACACTGGAGATACCGACGACACCGCCTCCCCATCCTCCAACCACAAAAGTCGCGTGGCTGTCCTTTACCGGAAAAGTGAGAGCGAGGAAAAAGTCATTGCCGTCAAGCTTCATCGCCTCGAGCGAGATCTCATAGTTCGAGGTCGCCGGGACATCCCCCTTCCAGTTGACCCCGGTGATGACCGCGCCAAAGCCGAGTTCGAGGTTGCCATCTTCATTAACAAAGGTGTCCCCCTCGCCGCCGAACTGGGTTTTCTCCCAGGAGCCGAGGGTTTTCCCGTCGAAAAGGGCGATCTCTTTCACCTCAACCGCTTTTTCAGCGACAGCGGGCTGGGGAGCCGGGGCCGCCGCGAGGACTTCGGGCGCGGAGTCAGCGCTTGCCGGGGCGGCCTCTGCAGCTGACGCCGTCTCGAGAGTGCTCGTGACCGCGAGAGTCGTCCGCACGAGGGCTGACTTCCCGGTCGCCGGATTCTCATCCATCGACCAGACGAAGATACCGGGCTTACCATAGAGGCCTGCATGCATCGCGATGCCCACCGCGACGAAGACCACGAGAAAAATAAGAAAACCACCTGCGTATTTCACAACATAGAGTTGTCAGATCCCGCCCTCTTCCGCAAGAGAAAATCAGTCCCGCAATGCCGTCGCGAGGACTCACGAAAGCTGCGCAAAATGTGCTTTTTCGCTTGCTTGACAGCCCGGCAATCAGAATACTCCGTGTGCTCCGGTATGCCGCGAGGCGGTGCCCGAACCTAATCCCCGGCCCCCGGCCTACCCATAACGATCCCGACCAGCTCCCTCTTTTTTTACCATGTCCGATTTAGTTCAAGTCCTAGGCCACGTCGATGATTACCTGAAGCTCGCACAGGATTACAACGTCTCCGATGTCCACCTCGCTCCTAACGCACCTCCGAAATGGCGCCGCTTCGGTCTGCTCCAGCCGATCTGGGAAAATTCGGAACTGCTCACCGCAGAGGACACGGAAAAGCTCGCCCGCCATTTTCTCCCCGAACAGGAGATGCGCCGCCTCGATGAAAAAGGGGATGTCGACTTCGCCTACGCTCCCTCCATCGGGCGATTCCGCGCTTCCGTGGTGAAGACCCGTCTAGGGTGGGAAATGGTCTTCCGCGTCATCAGCACCCAGCTCAAGACCATGGATGAGCTCGGCCTCCCCGATGCGATCAAGCCGCTCCTCGAGTACCACAACGGACTCGTCCTCGTCACCGGTGCGGTCGGCTCGGGCAAGTCCACGACCCTCGCGGCCCTCATCAACGAGATCAACACCCAGCGCAACGACCACATCATCACCCTCGAAGATCCGATCGAGTATGTCATCGAATCAAAAGGCTGCCACGTGAACCAGCGCGAGGTCCACACCCACACCGAGAGTTTCTCCCAGGCCCTGCGCGCCGCCCTGCGGGAGGATCCCGACATCATCATGGTGGGTGAAATGCGCGACCTCGAGACGATCTCGCTCGCGATCACTGCGGCGGAGACGGGTCACCTCGTCCTTGCGACCCTCCACACCGGCAGTGCCGCGCGAACCCTCGACCGTATCCTCGACGTGTTCCCCACCGAGCAGCGCGAGCAGATCCGCATCATGGTCGGAGAATCACTCCGCGGGGTCATCTCCCAGCAGCTTGTCCCGAAAAAGGACGGTACCGGTCGCGAACTCGCCCTCGAGCTGCTCGTCAACACCCCGGCCGTCTCCGCCCTCATCCGCGACGGCAAGACCTTCATGCTCCCCGGCGTCATGCAGACGGGTAAAAACGTCGGCATGATCATGATGGACGACGCTCTCGCGAAACTCTACCACGCGGGCTCCATCTCGAAAGAAGAGGCGCTCGGACGCGCCATTGACCGCGGCAACCTCAAAACCGTCCTCGGTTGACATGCATTCCGGGTGAACCGGCGCTCTATTTTTTCCACTTATTCCTCTTTTCCCCCATGGCAGTTATTGATCAATATTTTCAACACCTCGTCGACACCGGCGGCTCGGACCTCCACCTCAGCGAAGGGCAGCCTCCGAAAATGCGGGCGCACGGCGCGATTTCCCCCATCGCCGACGGCATCCTCGAGCATGCCACGCTCGACTACATGCTGCGCGAGATTTGTGACGAGAATGCCTACGAACGTTTCCTCGAGAGAGGCGACCTTGACTTCGCCTACGAGATGGACGTGCAGTCGCGCTTTCGCTGCAACTACTTCAAGCAGAACAATGGACTCGGGGCCGTCTTCCGTCTCATCCCGACGAAGATCAAGACGATCGACGACCTCGGTGTTCCCAAGACGATCGAGAGCTTCGGCGACATGCGCAGCGGACTCGTCCTCGTGACCGGGCCGACCGGTTCCGGCAAGTCAACGACCCTCGCGGCCATCATCGACTACATCAATCGCACCTACGCCCGCCACATCATCACCGTGGAAGAGCCGATCGAGTTCGTGCACAACAACAAGAAGAGCACCATCTCCCAGCGCGAAGTGCCGATTCACTGCCCCTCCTTCGCCGACGGCCTCCGCGCCTCGCTGCGGGAAGACGCCGACATCGTCCTAGTGGGGGAAATGCGCGACCTCGAGACCATCTCACTCGCCCTCACCGCAGCCGAGACCGGCCTGCTCGTCTTCGGGACCCTGCACACGAACAATGCCCGCAAGACCGTCGATCGTCTCGTCGATGTGTTTCCCTCGGACCAGCAGTCGCAGGTGCGCACCATGCTCGCCGGCTCGCTACGCGGCGTCGTCGCCCAGCTTCTCCTCAAGCGCGATGACCAGGAAGGCCGGGTCGCGGTCAATGAGATCCTCGTTTCCACCCCCGCCGTCACCTCCGTGATCCGCGAGGGAGCGACCCAGAAGCTCTACGACATCATCACCGGTGGTAAGGAATACGGGATGCAGTTCATGGACGATGCGATCTGGCAGAAGATGCTCTCCGGTCAGGTATCAGCCCTCGAGGCCTACATGAAAGCGATCGACAAGTCCCGCTTCCGCCAGGCCCTGCCCGCCGAGTATCAGAACCTCGGGAACTCGGGAGGTTGATCCTTTACGAACGGAGGTCCCTCGAATCCCCCGGGAGGCCCTTCACCCGCCAATACCCGGCGAGGAGACTGCCGATGATGCAGTGATAGACCGCGCTTATCGCGCAGGGTACCGGCGCGACCGTGCCGGGGAAATGTTTCGTCGCGAGGTGGGTGCCGAGTCCCGAGTTCTGCATTCCCACCTCGATCGAGATTGTGCGACTGCTCTCTTCAGAAAGACGGAAAATCCTCGCCGCGAAGTAGCCGAGCCCGAATCCGCCCAGATGCAGCAGCGCCGGGGCGGCGAGGAGACGCCAACCCGACTCGAGCACGACCTCACGATTCTGCCCGATTGCACTCGCGACGATGAGAACGATGGCGATGACGGAGATCAGTGGTGAGACCAGAGCGATCCGCCGGCTCGTTTTCGGCAGATAGCGATTGAGGAGCAGCCCGAGGAGCACCGGCACCAGCACGACCTGCACCGTACTGAGACAGAGCGCCCCCGCGTCGACCTTCACCAGCGTGCCCGCGAGCCATTTCGTGAGGAGCGGAGTGAACAGGATCGCCGCAAAAGTCGAGACGACCGTCATCATGACCGATAGCGCGACATTTGCCCGGGCGAGGAAGGCGACCACGTTCGAGGCCGTCCCGCCAGGACAACAGGCCACGAGGATGAGACCGACCGAGAGCAGCGGATCGATCTCGGAGAGGCGCAGCAGGATCGAAATGCCCCAACCCATCAGCGGCATGATGACGAACTGGCAACCCACCCCGATGAAACCCGCCCGCGGCATCGTGAGCACGCCTTTAAAACCCTCAAAGGTCAGCGTGAGCCCCATCCCGAGCATGATCACCCCGAGTCCCCAAACCGTGTAAGGCCCCTTGAACCAGGTGAACCAGCCCGGCTCGACGAGAGCGAGGCCGCTGCAGAGCAGGATCCAGAAAGGAAAAGCGGCGGTCAGCGCGGAAATGAGGCGAGGCATCACGCAACGGAGATCATTTCTTTCCCGAATCGCAAGTGAAAAGCCTCTTTTGACCGCCCTGCCTTTCCTATTTCGGGGTCTAGTTCGGCCTTGCGTCCCTGCCCAGCGCCCCTAACTTCCCGCCTTCAATTTAGAAAACACCACCATGAGCCAACGCAGAGTCCTCGTCGCCGATCCCATTTCTGAAAAAGGTATTGAGCACCTCAAGTCCTCCGGCCTCGCAGTGGACATCAAACTCGGCCTCAGCGAAGCCGAACTCATCGCCCTCGCGCCCCACTACGAAGGCATCATCGTGCGTTCCGGCGTCAAGATCACCGCTCCTGTGATCGAGGCAGGGGCCGGCGTTCTCCGCGCCATCGGCCGCGCCGGGGTCGGCGTGGACAATATCGACATCCCCGCCGCCACCAAGCACGGGGTCGTCGTCATGAACACCCCGGCGGGCAACACCATCTCCACCGCCGAGCACGCCTTCACCCTCATGATGTCACTCGCCCGCCACATCCCGCAGGCGCACCAGTCCGTCACCGAAGGCCGTTTTAAAGAAGGCCGCAAAGCCTACGCCGGGGTCGAGCTTTACAACAAGACCCTCGCCATCCTCGGGATGGGCCGCATCGGGGGCGAGTTCGCCCGTCGCGCCATGGGCTTCGGAATGCGCGTCGTCGCGTATGATCCCTATCTCGCCGCGAGCAAGGCCAAGGCCATGCGCGTCGAACTCTACGAGACCGTCGATGAAGCCGTCGCCCAGGCCGACTTCATCACCCTCCACATGCCCAAGACGCCCGAGACGACCCACCTCATCAACGAGGCCCGGATCCAGCTGATGAAGCCCGGCGTCCGCATCATCAACTGCGCCCGCGGCGGACTCATCGACGAGGCCGCCCTGCTCGAGGGCATCAAATCCGGGAAAATCGCCGGAGCCGCCCTCGATGTCTTCGAGATCGAGCCGCCCGCAGATGACTACGAGCTCCTCACCCGTCCCGAGATGGTCTTCACCCCACACCTCGGCGCCTCGACCGAAGAAGCCCAGGAAAATGTCGGCATCGAGATCGCCGAGGCCATCACCAACCGACTCCTCCGCGGCGAGGTCATCAATGCGGTAAACATGCCCAACCTCGACGAGACCACTCTCAAACTAATCGGACCCTACCTCAGCCTCTCCGAAGTGCTCGGAAAACTCGTCAGCCAGATAGCGCCGAACCAGTCCGATTTCTTCCGCATCGAATACACCGGCAAAGTAAGCGAAGTCGACACTACCCTCGTGACCCGCTCGGCCCTCAAGGGATTCCTCGAGACCGGCGCGACCTCCGGCTCGGCGAACTACCTCAACGCCACCACCCTCGCCGAAGGCCGCGGCATCCGCGTGACCGAGAGCCGCCCCGCCGAGGACTGCGAGTTCACCGATCTCATCACCGTGACCGTCGGCAACGCCAAGGAAAACGTCACCGTCGCCGGCACCTTCTTCGGCAGCCAGCCGCGCATCGTGAAAGTCCAGGAGCACAACATCGACGCCACTCCCGAGGGCAACCTCCTCATTTTCGAAAACACCGACGCCCCCGGTGTCGTCGGCGCGATCGGGCGCGTCCTCGGCGAAGGCAATATCAACATCGCCAACATGTCCCTGAGCCGGAACAAAGTCGGCGGTCAGGCCCTCAGCATTCTCAATGTCGACTCCGCCGTCGATGGCGATACCCTGAAAAAGATCGAGGCTATTCCCGGGATCCAGAGCGCGACCACCGTCGTGCTGTGATCACAGCCCCTGCACCGTCAGGCGCGCCGAGACACGGCGTCCTGACTTGCGGTCGAGGGCGACGACCTCGTGCTCACCCGGCTCGAGCACGAGCCAGCTTTCCGCCCCATCTTTCTCGACTGCGAGACTGGGGCTCGACCACTCGATCTCTTCGCGACCGCTCCCGGCGATCTTCAGGGGAAAACGCGCCCCCTGCCCGGGAAGATCGGGATCGAGAAAGGCGACCGTGCCCTCGAGCGGACTCACGATGCGAAAGTCGGGGAGCGGAGCCGACTCGGCGAGCGCTTCGAGGACGGCGGCGCCCTTGAGCTGATTCGCCTCGCTGCGCCACCAACTCGCATAGGTCAGGGGTAGGCGAGTGCGCAACGCCGCGTCGTAGTCCTCCGCCCTGGCGAGAGCGGGAAGCCGGCCTTTCACGAACCATTCGCGGCGCAGCCGGGTCTCAGGCAGCGTTTTGCCCTCGGGGAGACGTTTCCCGCTGAGCCGGTCCACCGTCGCCTCGACCGCACTCGCGGGCGTCTTGTACCAGCGCGGCTCGCGGTCGCGGTGGAGCCTGACCATGACCTGATGAAAAATCGGGGCCGCCCCCATCGCTCCCGAGACACGATTGAGCGGACGATTATTGAAGCGCCCCACCCAAACGCCAACGGTGAAATCGGGCGTGTAGCCGACCGTCCAACTGTCGCGGAAGTCCGTCGAGGTCCCCGTCTTCGCCGCGACCCGAAAAGGGAGATTCAGCGATGAGTTCAAACCAAAGGCGACCGCCCGCGCGCGCTGGTCCGAGAGGATGTCCGCGATGAGCCAGGAGCACTCCGGATCGAAGACCTGACCCTGTCGGGCCGAACCCTCTTTGGTCTGTGACTCAACCCTCTCTGCTCCGCGGATGAGACGATAGGGCCGATAGCTCCCGAGCCGGGCGAGGGTGGCGTAGCCGTTCGTCAGTTCGAGGAGCCGCACCTCCGCATTGCCCAGAGTGAGCCCGAGCCCGTACTCCGTCGCGGCGGGGTCTAGACTCGAAAAATGAAGATCATCCCGGAGACAACGATGGAGCACGGAAGGCCCGCCGATCTCGTCGAGCAACTTCACTGCCGGGACATTGAGCGAATTGGCAAGAGCGTGACGCACCGAGACCGGACCCTGAAAACGGCGGTCGAAATTCACGGGCTGATAGGCTCCCGTGGAGGTCACATACTCGATCGGGGTATCGGCCAGGATCGTCGCGGCGGTGGACCCGCGCTGCAGGGCGAGCACGTAAGTAAAGGGCTTCAGAGTCGAGCCGGCGGAGCGTGCCTGCCAGGCTCCGTTGACCTGTCCGGCAGCAGAACTGAAATACGAGCGCGATCCGCTGAGGGCGAGGACTTCGCCGGTGGCATTGTCGAGCACGACGACGGCGGACTGGAGATCATTGTCCTCCCCGGCCTGGTGACTGAGCCTCGCCAACTCGGCCGAGACGGTGCCCTCGACGAACTGTTGGAGATCAAGGTCGAGCGTCGTCCGCACCGGCGATGAGTGCGCCTCGGTGGTGGCGAGGGCTTCGACTTCCTGCTCCATCACGAGCTCGATGAAGTGAGGCGCGTGGAAGACCTGGGAGGGACCTTCGAGGAACTTGATGTCCTCGATCAGGGCGGTGGCGAACTCGGCTTCGCTGATGAATTCCTCCTCCTTCATGCGCCCGAGGATCCAGAGCTGACGTCTTTTTGCCCCCTCGAGATTTTTCCACGGGTTCAGTCGTGTTGGCTTGTTAGGGAGTCCGGCGAGGAGCGCGGCCTCGGCGATGGAGAGATCCCCGAGCGGTTTGCCGAAGTAGCCGCGGGCGGCGGCACGGGAGCCGGTGAATTGATTGCCGTAGGGGAGTGAGTTGAGGTAGGCGGTGAGGATGGTCGCTTTGTCAGACTGCATCTCCAACCGCCGCGCACTGAAGGCCTCGATGAATTTCGTCGTGAAGCTGCGCTTTCGCGGCGGCGAATAGAGTTTCACGGCCTGCTGGGTGATCGTCGAGGCGCCCGAGACAAACTTGCGATGGAGCAGGGCGTCGCGAATCGCACGCATCGTCCCGAGGTAATCGAGGCCGTTGTGCGAATAAAAGCGCGAGTCCTCGGCCGCGATCGTGGCAGAGATGAGGTTCTTCGGGAACTCGGCAAAGATAGCCGGCTCGTCAGCCCGCAGGTCCCCGTCGAGGAGTCGGCGAATCGGCCTGTCTTCACGATCGAGGAAGAGCAAGCCGCCCGGCGCCCGGCCCTCCAGCCCGCCCGGGAGAGGGAAGAAGAGCGGCACGAGATAGAGCGCGACAAGGATTCCCGCCACCCCCGCGAGGGCAAGGTAGAGGGCCCGCCGTAAAGGTCGCCGGTGTCGGAATGGAAGTGTCTTCTTCAAAAAAAAGAATCGAGGTTACAACTCACGAAAGCGGCTCGAAGAACCCGACCCAATGATCCATTTTACTCGTCGGATCGTCAATGCGTCACAAGTCTTTGTTTTCACTCGCTCAGCCGGCTTCATGCGGTGCGTCCATGCGACGAATCATCGGCCCCGATCATTCACCGTTTCGCTCACAAAGGTAGCCGAGCTCGGCCCGAGCGACCCGTTTTGCCACGCAAACCACCGGGACCATCCAACCCGCGCCGGATCTTCGAATCCGAGCCCAACGGTGAGAGTAAAGCGCATCTGTGATAAATCGACGTGGCCAAAGTCGGCGAATCACCTTATGCTCCCTGCATGAATCCACCCGGGACGGCACTCGGCCCCGTATCATGGGAACGCATGAGCGAAGGCATTGAAAAAGTCAAAGACCGCCTCAAACGTGCCACCGCTGCGCTTGAGTCTGCCGGCATCCTCTACGCTGTCATCGGCGGCAACGCGGTCGCCGCCTGGGTCTCGCGCGTCGATGATTCCGTCGTTAGGAATACCCGCGACGTCGACCTGCTCGTGAGACGCGAAGATCTCCCCGCGATCACCGTCGCTCTGCAGGAGGCCGGATTCGTCTATCGCTCGGCTTCGATCCTCGGAGGTGCCGGTCGCATTGAAATGTTCCTCGACGGTCCCCGGGCCAAGGCTCGTGACGCGGTCCACCTCATCTTCGCCAATGAGCGCGTCGTTCCCGATTCCCCCGAGCCGTCTCCCGGGGTCGAGGACATTGATCTTTCGCCCGGTGATTTCCGACTCCTCGACCTTGTCGCACTCGTGACGATGAAACTGACTTCGTATCGTGATAAGGACCGGGTCCACCTCCGTGACATGATGGAGATCGGCCAGATCGACGCCACCTGGCTCGAGCGCGTCCCGGAGACTTTGCGTCCGCGCCTCCAGGCGCTCCTCGACGATCCGCATGGGTGAGCATGGGGTGGGGGTGGTGTTTCGATCGCTTTGGAATTGGTTCGCCCGCCAATGGCATAGATATCTTCATGCATCCTTCTCCCCATGCACCACTGCGTCCCATGACCGCAGATCACCTCTCCCCTCACCCCCTCCTCCCCGCAAACTTCTCCGCGAGTGTCTGCACCACATAATACAGCATCGGCACTATCGCCAGACTCAAAAACGTCGCCGCAATCATCCCTCCAAACACCGCCGTCCCGATGACCCGCTGGCTTTCCGATCCGGCACCGGTCGCGATGAGCAACGGGATCACCCCCAAAATAAACGACAGAGCCGTCATCATGACCGCGCGGAAACGCAGCTTCGTCGCCTCGAGGGCGGCTTCGAGGACGGTCTTGCCCTCCTCGCGCAGGACCTTGGCGAACTCGACGACGAGGATGGCGCTCTTGGTTGAGAGCCCGATGAGGAGGACGATCCCGATCTGGGTGTAGACGTTGTTTTCCATGCCGCGCCACGAGATCGCGAGGTAGGCCCCGAGCAGCGCGGTGGGCACGGAGAGGACGACGGAGATGGGGATCGTCCAGCTCTCATACTGCGCCGCGAGGACGAGGTAGACGAGGAGGATGGCGAAGACAAAAATCGCGGTGGTGCCCCCGGCGGCCATTTTTTCCTGATAGGAAAGTTCGGACCAGTTGAAGCCGAGAGTGTCGGGCAACTTCTCCTTCGCCATGCCCTCCATAATGTCGATCGCCTCGCCCGAGCTGAATCCGGCATTGGGCTGCCCGAGGATCTTGACGGAGGGGTAAAGATTAAAGCGGGTAACGGTCTGGGGTCCGAAAGTCTCCTCGACACTGGCGAGGGAGCCGAGCGGGATCATCCGGCCGGCACCGCCGCGCACCTCGAGCCGACGGATCGCCTCGGGATCGGCTCGAAAGGGCGCGTCAGCCTGGGCGATGACTTTGAAAATGCGGCCGAAGAGGGTGAAGTCATTCACGTAGGCCGAGCCGAGATTAACCTGGAGCGTTTCAAATACCGAGGGCAGCGGCGTGCCGCTGCGGAGGACCTGCTCGCGGTCGATGTTGACTTTCAACTGCGGCACGTTGGCGCGGAAGGTGGTGCTGAGTCCGGTCAGTCCGGTCTGGGCATTGCCGTCCTCGATCATCTCCTGCGCGACATTCTGCAGGGTCTCGAAGCCGGCCCCGCCGCGGTCCTGCAGCATGAAGGTGAAGCCGCCCGAGGTCCCCACGCCCGGGAGCGAGGGCATCGGGAAAGCAAAGGCGATCGCTCCCTGGAAGCGGGCGAGTTTCCCGTTGAGCTGGCGAATCAGCGCGGCCTGCTGGAGCTGCGCCTCGGCGCGCTCCTCCCACGGGTCGAAGGTGACGACGAGGAAGCCGGTGTTCGAACTGGCCGCGCCATCAATGAGCCCGAATCCGGCGATGGTGAGGAAGTCGGCGACGCCGGGCACTTCTTTGACCGACGCATTGACCTCGTCGAGAACCTCGCGGGTGCGCTGGAGCGAGGATCCGTCGGGGAGTTGGACGTTGACGATGCAGTAGCCCTCGTCCTCCTGCGGCACAAAGCCGGTCGGGAGACTCCCCAGTCCGAGCAGGGAAAAGACGACGAGCCCGCCGAAGAGGATCACTGCGAGAAAGGCGCGCCGGATCGCAAGGCGAGTCACCCCGAGGTAGCCGGTCGTGACCTTGTCGAGGCCGAGGTTGAAGGCTTTGAATAAGCCGCGCGGCTCTTTCGTTTGTTTCCGAAGGAGGATCGCGCAGAGCGCGGGACTGAGGGTCAGCGCGTTGATCGAACTGAAGACGGTGGCGATGGAGATGGTCACGGCGAACTGCTTGAAGAGCGTCCCGGTGATGCCCGCCATTGCCAATGTCGGGACAAAGACGGCGAGGAGCACGAGGGTCGTCGCGACGACGGGTCCGCTCACCTCGAGCATCGCTTTTTCGGTGGCCTCCCCGGGGCTGAGCCCTTCCTCGATCCAGCGCGTCGTGTTCTCGACGACGACGATGGCGTCATCGACGACGATCCCGATGACGAGGACGAGACCGAAGAGGGTGAGCTGATTCAGCGAGTAATCAAAGAGCAGGAGCACCGCAAAGGTCCCGATGAGCGACACGGGGATCGTCGCGAGCGGAACAAGGGTGGCGCGGAAATTCTGCAGGAAAAGGAAGACGGTCAGGGCGACGAGGATGAGCGCCTCGATGAGCGTCTCGACGACCCCGGCGATGGAGGCGCGGATGATGTCGGTGTTGTCGTAGATGATGGTCTCTTTGAGGTCCCCGGGGAAGCCGGGACGCAGCTCGGCGAGCTTGGCCTCGATGCCCTCGGCGACGGCGATGATGTTCGACCCGGGGATCTGATAGATCGCGATGGTGGCGGATGGTTCCCCGTTGAGCTGGGAGGAGAGCGTGTAGCTATCTGACCCCAGCTCGACCCGGGCGATGTCGCGCACGCGGATGACACGGCCTTCGGAGGAGGTCTTCACGACGATTTTCTCAAACTCGGGGATCTCGGAGAGGCGGCCGGGGACATTCACGGTGTACTCGTAGGCAACGCCCTCCTCCGCCGGGGCTCCGCCGATGCGGCCGCTGGCGACCTGGACATTCTGCCGTCGGATCGCGTCCACGACATCACCCGAGGTGAGCCCGTAGGAGTTGAGCCGCTGGGGATCGAGCCAGACCCGCATGGAGAACTGCCCCGCCCCGAAGACCTGGGCATTGCCCACACCGGGGACTCGGGCGATCTCGTCCTTGATGCGCTGGTTCACGAAATTGCTGAGATACTCATCGTCCCAAGTCCCGCCGGGGGAGGAGAACCCGATGTACATGACGACGTCGGTGCTCTGCTTTTTCACCGTGACGCCCTGCCGCTTTACCTCTTCGGGCAGCCGCGCTTCGGCGACGGCGACGCGGTTCTGGGTGAGGACGTTGGCGGTGTCGAGATCGGTTCCCGGCTCAAAGGTGACGGTGAGATTCATCGAGCCGTCATTGGCGCTGACGCTCTGCATGTAGATCATGCCCTCGACGCCGTTGACCTCCTGCTCGATGGGGGCGGCGACGGTCTCGGCGATGGTGCGGGCATCGGCCCCCGGGTAGATCGCGGTGATCTTCACCGTCGGCGGCGCAATGTCAGGGTAGCGCGCGATTGGCAGCGCCATCATCGCAACGAGCCCGACTACCACAATCACGATCGAAATGACCGCAGCGAAGATCGGGCGTCGGATGAAGAAGATGCTGAACATGGCCGGGAAAAAAATCAGATGACGGATCAGCCCTCTTTTTTGGGAGCGGGTTCCCCGGTCGAGGCGGGCGCTGGCGTCGTCTCCCCTCGCGGTGTCGGGACCACGGTGATGCCCGGTCGCGCTTTCTGCAGATTGCTCACGATGAGCCGGTCGTCCGCGGTGAGGCCGGAGGAGAGGATGAGATCCGATCCCTCGCGGAATCCGGTCGAGACGACGGGACGGCGCATCACTTTATTCCCCTCGCCGACGACGAGCACGTAGGTGCCGCCGAGATCGCGCTGGACCACCTCGGCAGGGACGCGGATGGCGGGGGCATCGGCCTCACTGCCCTTCGACATCGGCATTCCCACCCTGACAAAGAGACCCGAGGCGAGAGCACCGTCGGGATTGGCGAACTTCGCCCGCACCCGCATTGTCCCGGTCTCGGGATCGACCGCATTGTCGATGTAGTCGAGGCTGCCCTCGACAGGGTAGACGCTCCCGTCTGAGAGGGTCAGGCGCACTTTGACCGCCTGAAAACGCTCGCTAAAGTCGGGGCGGTCGGCCGAGGGCCGATTCGAGAGATTGGAGAGGATGTCGCGCTCGTTCGCCTCGAACTCGACGTAGATGGGATCGTCGTGGACGACGGTGGTGAGCAGGGTGGCCCCGTCGGCACCGACGAGATTGCCCTGATCGATCTCTGCCTTGGAGACGAGTCCGTTGATCGGAGAAGTGATTCTGGTGTAGCCGAGATCACGCTCGGCATCCTGCAGGGAGGCTTCGGCGATTTTCACGTTGGCGGCGGCGGCCTTCGCCTCGGCATCGGCGGCGGCCACGTCGATCTGGGAGATCGCGCCCGTCTTGCCGGCTTCGGTGCGTTTTTCGAGATTTGTCAGGGCGATTCCGAGATCGGCTTTGGCCCGCTCGACCTGCCCGGCCGCCGCCGCCTTCGCCGCCTCGAACTGCTCGGGCTCGATCGTGAAGAGCGGATCACCGGCTTTCACAAACCGCCCCGGCGAAAAGTGGATCTCTTTCAGAAATCCCTTCACCCGGGCGCGCACCTCGGCCCTGGCGAAGGAGGTCGTCCGCGCGGGCGACTCCATGTAGACGAGGACCGGGCCTACGACCGGAGAGATGACCTCGACCTGCGGTGGGGGAGGGGGAACAAAGGCATTTTTCTCGGCGCAGCCGACAGAGAAAACGAGGATAAGGAACGCCTCCGGAATCCGGAACAGACGAACCTGATTGGTAGATTGAAAAAACCGTTTCACGGCTTGGCAGGGATGGGGACGGCGGGCGGGATCAGCTCGGTCGCGGTGCCTCCGCCAAGAGCCCCGTACAAAATGATGTAGTTCCGCGCGATCTGACCGCGGCTGAACGTCTCTTCGTCCTCGGTGCTGAATTGGGTGCGCTCGGCGTCGAGCACGTTCTGGAAGCTGACGAGTCCGTTCTGGTAGTTGTCTTTGACGAGACTCACGGTCTCGTTCGAGGCGGAGACCGCCCGCCCGAGCTTGGAGAGGCGCTCCCGCTCATAGAGGATCCCGGCCATGCTCGTCTCGACCTCTTCGACCGCACCGAGAATGGTACCCTCGTAGGTGGCATAGGCCTGGGCGACGCGGCTCTCCTCGATCTGGATGTTGTTGCGGATGCGGCCGGCGCTAAAGATCTGCCATTGGAAAGAGGGACCGAAGGAGTAAGCCCGACTGGCGCTGTCGAAGAGGTCTCCGCTGTTGGCCGCCTGCAAATTGAAGTTCCCGAAGAGTGTAAAGCGCGGGTAAAGGTCGGCCACGGCGACACCGACACGGGCGGTCTGGGCGGCGAGGTCACGCTCGGCCCGGCGGATGTCGGGTCGGGCGCGGAGGAGATCGGCGGGCAGGCCGGCGGAGTAGCCGGCCTTCGGAACAGGGATGCCGCGGCTGCTGCCGAGGATGTTCTCGACGGAGGCGGGGAAGCCGCCGGTGAGGGTGGCGAGCCGGTTTTTCGAGAGCACGAGCTGGGCGCGTAACTGGGGCACGGCGGCCTCGGAGAGGGAAAGGTTCGCCTGCGCCTGGGTCACGTCGATCCTGGGGACGAGACCGGCATCGAGGCGTTTGCCCGTCAGATCGACCGAGCCGCGCTGGGCATTGATATTGCGGTTGGCCACGACAATACGGGCCTCGAGGGTGCGGTAGTCGATGTAGTTCAGCGCGACATCGGCAAAGAGGGTGACGAGGGCGTCGCGGTAGTTTTCCTCCTGCGAGGCGATGTTTGCATCGGCCGACTCGACCGAGCGCCGGATCCCGCCGAAGATATCGACCTCCCAGCCGGCATCGCCTCCCAACGTGTAGAAGTTGAAAGGCGTGTTCGCGTTGCCGATCGCGGCGGCCATCGGGCCGGCGTTGCCAAGAGCAGCCTGAGGGCCGGCATTCTCACTGATGCGATTGCGGGTATAACCGCCAGAGCCGTTTGCCTGGGGCAGACCCTGACTCACGGCGATGCCGCGCTGGGCGCGGGCCTCAGTAATGCGCTCGAGGGCGAGGCGCAGATTCGGGTTCGAAGAGCGGGCTCGCTCAACGAGGGCATTCAAAGTCGGATCGTGAAAGCCTTCCCACCACTTCGAAAGACACGCAGCGCCGCCATCGAGGTCGCGCAGGACAGAGCGCGACCACGCGTCGGGAGTGCTCTGGTGCGGCCCGACATAGTTCGGCCCGACGGTGTAGCAACTCTGGAGGAGGAATCCCAGGAGCGAGAGATTGAAAAAGGAGACGGTCTGACGTGTCATCGGGATTTCGAGCTTCAACTGAGCAGAAGGCGCTCCTTTTGGCAATCAAATTATAAAAAGCCCCGACCCAACGAGTGACCCGGCGTATCGGTCAATGACCGTCGCTGAAGAGGTAGTTCGTCCACGAGTTCATCCTCAGCAACACTTTGCGCATGATCGCGAGGTGGTGAAGATGCTCCGATGTAGATCGCTGCCGTGCCCGTCGTCCCCGGCACAAGATGGTAAGGCGTGAGATCATCCTTGCAGGCCAGCACAACGATGACGCGCGCCTGCCCTTTGATCGTCTCTGGATCGACCAGAGCACCGGTGGGCTTGCATCTGCCCCCGGGCGATCGGCCCCCTCCACCCGCTTCACGCGCGCTCTTAAAAAACGACCGGGCACGGAGGGTGGTCTGTCGAGGTTTAAGACAGCCGCCGCGAGCCCGGCTGTGAGGCGCGCCCCGGAAGCCTCGCGGGAAGCCGAGAGCTGTTTGACCGTTCGTCCCGCCTCGGCCAGCGCCGCTTTTTTCTGCGAAACTACCGCCTCGTAGGGAGTGGGGTCGATGCGGAACAGGACGTCACCCTTCTTCACATCGCCCGCTTCGCGGATCGGCGCCTCGACCACGATGCCCCCGAGAGCGGGAACGATGGGCGTGGTGTAAAAGTAGAAACGTCCGTTGCTGGAGTAGGGGTGATTGTAGTTCATCCCCAGGACGAGGAATCCGACGATCCCGATGCCGCCGAGAGCAGCGGTGAGAAGGGATATGCCGTTAACCGGGATCTTGAAGGGCGTAGCCCAAGTTTCTTATTCTCAAGCCGAAAACAAGAAGATCGGCGTTTTTGGCCATCTCGAATTCATAACCCGTTGACAATCAGCGTCAATATTTCCGGAATTCAATTCGTAGCGCCTAATTATTAATAGTCGTAACTGACTTGGGTTTTCGCAGCGCTATGGTCGTGCCCGTGTATTTCCGCACCAAAACAATCAAGGGCACCCCGCTCGTTCAACTCGTCGAATCCTACCGCAACGCGGAGGGGCAGTCGCGTCAGCGTGTCGTCGCCTCGCTTGGTGACGCCGACATCCCGGAGGGCGAAAAGCCGCCATTGCCCAAGCCGTAGAGCGCCTCATCAAAGGGCAATCCGACTGGTTCGAGCCGGAACTCCCCGCGACGGCCCCGGAGTAGGTCGCTCGCATCGTGCAACTCGCCGGTCGCTCCTGCAACACCCGTGCCACCGTCCTTGAGGAAACCATCGACGGCGTCGTCCTCGAAGGCATCGAAACGGAAAACGTCGTCCAGCTTGGTCCCCAACTCGTCGCGCTCCTGGCGTGGGAAGAGCTCGGGTTCACCCCGATGCTGCGGAGCCTGGGGATGAACCCTTCCCGGATCGCGACCGCCCAACTCATGATCATCAACCGGCTCATCGAACCCCTCAGTGAACCGAACGGAGTGAGATCGCCTGCCGCAGGTAGCCACGCAGGGGTGAGCGAAGCGAAGCAATGGGCCTTGATCGATTGGTCTCACCGCACCGCCCTGCCTGAACTGCTCGACCTGCGCATCACCAAAACAAGCAAAGACCGTCTCCTTCCTCGACCGACTCGCGCCCTCTGAATGCGATACTCTCGAGCCCGTCGTCGTCCTCGACGCCGGGTTCGCTTCCCGGGCCAACATCGCCATGCTGCGTGAGCGCGGCTACACTTACCTGATCAACATGCCCCGCGGGAGCCGGGCCAAATTATCAGCGTGCTCGCTTATCACCTCTTGAGCTGGGTGCGTCGTCGCCTCGAGGAGAATGGAGATCGGAGAGAATGGAAGACGATCCGTCGCATCCGGAGGAGCCACGCACTGGTCTCGACGCGGCTGCCGTTGGCGGACGGGCGAGTCATCACCGTGCGCAAACCGAGCGTGCCGGACGCGGAACAGGCGCAGATCTTCCGCATCCTCGGAGTTGATTGGAAGGCGCTCTGCCCGGCGACGAAGACGGAAATCAAACCGTGATCGATTTTGTAGTGCCTTTTGCGGGAAGATCGAGGGTTTACGGGCGATACACGGGCTGAATAAGAAACTTGGGTTAGAACCTGTTTGCTCTTCAGGAAAGCGACAGGTTTTTCCCTTGGTCTGGAGGGTGGGGCGTCGAGCCTCGCCCTCTTTTTTGTCGATAGGGAAAACTACATCCCCATCTCCACCCTTTCGCCCTCAAGCGACTTCCGGAGCGCCTCCATGCCGTAGCGATAGCGCGAGGCAGCGGTGTTGGGGGAAATCTCGAGCGTTTTACCGATCTCGTCGAAGGTGAGATCCCCCCAGACTTTCAGGGTGATGACTTCGCGGAACTTTTCGGGAATCTTGGACATCGCCACTTGAAGGGCGCGGTTGATATCGTCCTCGGGCAGTTCGAACCAGGCGACCATTTCGCCGCGCTCTCGGACCGATTCCTCTTCCCGGCGTTTCCGCCTGTCGTTGCTGCGGCCGAGATCGATGGCGCACCGGCGGATGTTGGTGTAGGCGAGACTGACCACCTGCGGATCGGGGGCACCCTGATGGGTTTTCCACGTCCGCACGAGGGCTGCCTGGAGGACGTCTTCCGCATCCGCTTCACAACGCGTCTGCTGGCGCGCGAAAAGCATGAGCCTGCCTCCGTATTCGCTTAGCCAGTCACGCCACTCCTGAGAAAATCGCTGCATAGGACTATGAGACGTCCGTTCCTTCGGAAATGTTCAGAAAATTGCGAAATTTATCACCGGGTTGCGCGGTAGAGCAGGGAGAAAGGGAGGCAGTCGCGTCGAGCCAGCGAGGTCATGAGCCGTCGTCCGCGATCACTCGTGAGAAAGGGATGTAGGAGGCGGGAGAAGCGGAGCCGCTTCCGAAAGGACCGCTCCAGCAGTTGTTCGCTGAGGAGAGACAGTCGGCACCAGTTGATCGATCCCCCGGCGTAGTCCCGCAGCAGCGGCAGGATAAGAGCGGAGGACTGGAAGGCCATGCTCATGCCGTGGCCGGTGAAGGGTCCGATGATGGAGAAGCGATCGCCGAGGCGGACGCCGTCTCCTTCCTTTTTTTCCTGCTGGCCGAACTGAAAGGCGCTCACCCCGACGAGCGAAGCAGGATCGAGTCGGGCCTCCGCCATGCGGTGAGCGAGAGGTCCCAGGCCGCAGGCCTCGAGGTAGGCGAGGAGCGCTTCGCTGCCGCTCACTTTGAGCTCGCCGCGCCTGCGGAACAGGCCGCACGCATTGACCCGCCCGTCTTCGATGCGACTGAGGCCGATGTAACCACCGTCGCCGAGATGCATCTCAAGGTCGGAATCGAGCGGGTAGTCGAGGAGATGGCCCTTGAGCCCCACCCACGGGCTCGTAGTGTCGCGGGCGCGACCGGTCGCGAAGACATAACCCTCGGGAGTGGTCTCGCTCTCGCGATACCGTTCCCCCTCGCGCAGCTCGCCGCCGAGACTGCGAAAACGCTCGACCATGCGCTGGTCGAGCCGGTAGCGCGAGATGCCAAGCGCGGGGGAGGGGAGCGACTTTTGCAGGACCGGTCCCGAGGCATCGTGCCACGTCGTCCTGCGGCAGATCTCGGCATCGTCTAGGAGGTCGGCGATCCCGAGGGTTTCCAGCGTCTCCAGGGACACTCCCGAAATGAACTCACCGCAGACACGATGGCGTGGATAGGTGGCGGCTTCGAGGAGGGTCACGGGCACTCCGGCGCGACGCAGTCCAATCCCGAGGGAGAGTCCGGCGATGCCACCGCCGATGATAGTGAGAGGACGTTCCTTCATGCCTTCCAGGCTTCGAAACGATACGCGCCGAGCGGAGTGACGGTCTCGCGGGTTTGCCACGAGTAGTCAAGTCCGAGCATCGGCGCCAGTTCGCCCCGGCGGAAGCCGGCTCCGATACTGACCTGGAGGTCGTGCCGGGTCACGGAGTTGACGAAGGGGAAAAGGCCGTAGCCCAGCACGCGAAAAAGCATCTCGCGAGCAGGCTCGACGAAGAAAAGTCGCGAGACCCGATCGTTGAGGATCGCACCGAGGGAGGCGAGCATCGCGTCGTCGAAGTGGTGCAGGAAGAGGTTGGCAACGAGCCCCGATTGCCGAGCCTCTTGAAGAGCGTCGGGGAGGGTTTCGAAAAGATCCCCTCGAGCCCATTTCCAGGCAGTCGGCCAATCAGGAGGTCTCGGAGCGAGGTCGAGTCCTGTGACTTTTTCAGAGGAACTGCCGAAAGCGGTAGCGAGCGGACCGTCGCCCGCCCCCGTCTCGATCCAGTGGTGCGGTGTTTCCTGATCAGCATCACGCATCTTCCCCGAGAGCCAGCGGTAGTTTCCCATGATCGCATTGATCAGCACGAGATCGCGGCGGGCGCGCATGGCCTGCGGGTCGTCGGCAGAGAGGGAGTCGAGAATCTCGGGGATGACGAGGCGTTGCTTCACAAGAAGAGTCTACGCCCTATGACGCAGGGGGGCGACTGAAAAGCCAGTAACTGGACACGAAGCAGGGCGGGCCATGGGACCCACCCTGCAAAAGCGCATTTTTCTTCTAGTTGCGGCTGAAGATGAGACCGGGATCACCTTCGGGGCTGCCGGCGAGGAGGAAGTGGAGCGTGCCGTCCTCATTCAGGGTGATGTCCCCGACGAGTTGGACGTCTTCATCCGCGAGGACGAGGAATCCTTCGTCGTCGATGGACCAGTCACCTTTGAGGACTTCACCGGCCGAGGCTCCTTCGTAGGCCCACGAGAAAGTGCCGATGTCTGTCATCGAGAGGGTGATGGCTTTTCCATCAGCGGAGGCGGCCTTCCAGATACCCTGAAGTGCCGTTTTCTCGACGGGGGCTTTCTTCACTTCGACCATTTCCGTGCCACTGGATTCCTCAATGAGGGGCTCGTCCGTGGGGATAGAGTCTCCGACGAGGGAGCGCAACTGGCTCGCGACGGTGTCGCGGGGCTGCAACTCGTGGACCCGGTCAAACATGGCGTAGGCATCCTCTAGGTGACCGCCGACCATGTAGTGATAGCCGAGGAGGAAGCGGGCGTCGGCCGCATCGCCCTGTTTGAGGACATAGTCCTCGAGCTTGCGGAACTGATCCGTGTAGCGATCAACCGAATCGTAGAGACCGATCATCGTGTCCCAGTCCCAGCCCGGGCCGGAAGCGAGGACGGGGTTCAGCACCCCTGCGGCATCACCGTAGCGACCGAGGGCAAAGAGGACGAGGGCGCGATACTCGTGGAGCGCGGCGTCGGCGGGCTCCCAGGAGATGGCTTCGTCCACCGCGGAGGAGGCAGCGAGGTAATCGGCAGCCCGGAAGGCATCGCGTGAACGCTCCATCGCGGCGGTCGACTTCTCGGCATTGCTCAGGGCGATCTCCTCCGAGGCGGGCTCGTAGCGAGTCGCGGCCACAGTGATCGGCTCGGAGTAATTGATAACCGTCGTCTGCGTCTGCACGGGAGGGGCGTAGTACGGATTATAGTAGCTGTAGTAGCCGGTGTCGTAGGCGAGGCTGCCCAGCGACCAGGAGGCCAGTCCCCACGGGATGATCGCCGAAGGTCCCGCATAGTAGCTGCGATAGCCGGGAGGGTAGTAGGAAGCGGGACGACTGTAATAGTGGTAACGATTGCTCCAGTGGTTGTTCCACCCGTAGTCCCAACATCCGTTGTGCCAGGTGTGATTATGTCTCGCTCCCCACCATGGGCTGGTTCCCCAGACGCTGGGGCGGTAGGCATAGTTCACCGAGTAGGCGAAGTTCGAGTTGTAGTAGCGTGAACGGTATTGGCTGGTCTGGTAGTCGGGGCGCCACACGCTGTATCCGCGGGTCCAGCGGTCATCCCTCGGGAGATTGACCGGCTGGCGGTAGGCGAGGGGCCTTACCTGTCCGGGACGGTAACGGTTCTGATCGTAACGAGTCGCGGTCCGGGTGGGCTGGTTGATGTAGCCGCGGGGGCTCATATTATTGACCGCCCTGTTGTTGTCGTTTCCGGGTCGTGGAGCGGTAGCGGCGACAGGCCCTCGTGGGCTGGCATTGCCGTTGTTGTTCGCACCCTTGGCGATAGACGAGGAGGGTTTCGGCGCGGCGTTGGGTCGACTGCTATTGCTCGGACGCTTGCTGTTCGAGGCTGTACGGTTGTCTCCCTTGCCAGCCGAGGGCCTTGGGGAAGCGGCGACGGGTCCTTTAGGGCTGGCATTGCCGTTGTTGTTCGCACCCTTGGCGATAGACGAGGAGGGTTTCGGCGCGGCGTTGGGTCGGCTGCTATTGCTCGATCGGTTGCTGTTCGAGGCGGTACGGTTATTTCCCTTGCTAGCCGAGGGCCTCGGGGGAGCCGCGACGGGTCCTCGAGGCGCCGCGCTGGAAGGCCGCGAAGTGACGCTCGAAGAGGGCTTTGGTGCGCTCGAGGGGCCCTTGGCCTTGCTGTTGTTATTGTTGTTCGAGGGTTTTGCAGCAGGACGCGGGGTTGGTGCCGAGGAGATTCTCGGAGCGCTGCTGGGCGGACTGCTCGGACGTGCCGCAGGGCGCGCTTCGGGTTGCCGATTGTTTTTATTGTTACTGCTCGTATCGGGGCGCTGAGGCGCACGATTTGGCGAGCTAACCGGGCGCTGCGGGGCCTTGGGCGCCTGCCGCTGTACGACGCTGGGCTGTCGAGACGGAGCCGAACGGTTGACTGTGGGGCGCTGCTGAGGAGCGGAACGTTGCTGAGGAGCACGGGGAGAACTCATGCGGGGACTTGCGGGCGCAGATTGCCTGGGTTGGGCGCGATTCGCATTGGCATTACCATTGCGATCATTCTTGTTCTTGTTTTGCCCCTGCATGGGTAAGGGCGCTAGAAGGAGCGTCGCCGCAAAGACGAGCAATTGACGGGGGAGTTTTTTCATTTCAGAGGGGGGGGGAGAGATGAGCCGCGAAGGGTTCAAAGCTTTGGACGTTCGGGGAGCCTCCAATATTCAATTCATTTCGCAGTTTCGCGTCGCGCCTGAAACTTGCGGGGCTTTCGGGGGAGCCCAATCACCCGTCCAAGAGGGGGTTGACTCTCTGGTGGGACCCTGTTGAGTCTCAACATGCCCCGAAGCACCCTATTTCATGCCCGACTTTACGGCATCGTCGATCTCGGTTACGCCTCCGCTGCGTCTCTTATCCGGGTCACCGCCGAGATGATCGAGGGCGGTATCGACGTCATCCAATTGCGGGCAAAAGGCCATTCGACCGATGAGGTGGAGAAATGGGGAGCGGCTCTCCTCCCAATCTGCCGTGAGGCCGGGATTCCCTTTTTCATCAACGATCATGCGGCCGTCGCCGCTTCGCTCGGAGCGGACGGCGTCCATGTCGGGCAGGATGATGCCCCGATGGATGAAGTCCGCACGGTCGTCGGTCCGGAGATGCTGGTGGGCCGCTCCACCCACAGTCTCGCGCAGGCAGCGGCGGCGGCGGCGGATCCGCGCACGGATTGCATCGGATTCGGCCCGCTCTTTGCGACGCCGACCAAGCCGACCTACCAGCCGATCGGCACGGCCGAGATTCGCGAGGTGCATTTGCTATACCCCGATCTACCGATCTTTTGCATTGGCGGCGTTAAAAAAGAAAACCTCGCCGATCTCGTCGCGGCAGGGGCAAAACGTGCCGTCATCGTTTCAGGGATCTTGCAGGCACCCGATATCGCTGCTTATGTCCGCAGCGCGAGGTCTCTCCTCTCTTGAACCCTGACATTTTTACCCCCCCCAAAAAAGCATCCCGTATCCCATGAGCGTCCTCGTATCCGGTTCCATAGCCATCGATAATGTCAAAACCCAGAAAGCTTCGCAGGAGAATCTCCTCGGTGGCTCTGCGTCTTATGCCGCGATCGCCGCGAGCTTTTTCTCACCTGTCGGCATCGTCGGGGTTGTCGGACACGACTTCCCCCAGGAGCACCTCGACGTCTTCAAAGGCCGCGACATCAACCTCGAAGGGGTCGAGTTCTCCGAAGGCGAGACCTTTCGCTGGGCGGGGGAATACATGGAGGACATGAACGACCGCGAGACACTCTCCGTCGCACTTAATGTGCTCGAGTCATGGCAGCCGGCCGTGGCCGATTCGCAAAAGGCCGCTACGACGGTGAATCTCCTCGCGAACTCGCACCCGATGAATCAGCACTGCGTCATCGATCAGCTCGGTGATGGCCCCGGCTTTACGATTGCCGACACCATGGATCTCTGGATCCAGGTCTCGCGTCACGAGCTCGAGAGTCTCCTCAAGCGCATTGACTTGCTCGTCCTCAATGACAGCGAAGCGAAGCTGTTGATGGACACTTCGAACGTAGTCGCGGCGGGCCATCAGCTCCGCTCGATGGGGCCGAAGTATGTCATCATCAAGAAGGGTGAACACGGAGCGATGCTCTTCGGTGAGGGCGAATTTTTTGCCTGCCCGGCTTTTCCCCTCCACGATGTCTTCGACCCGACCGGCGCGGGCGACAGCTTCATCGGAGGATTTGCCGGCTACCTCGCGAGTCTCGGCAAAAAGAGCTACGACTTTGCCGACCTCAAAAGCGGGATCGCCCGCGGCACGATCCTAGCGAGCTTCACCTGCGAGAGTTTCAGCACGCACTCGCTGCACGATCTGACTCAGGAAGGCTTCAATGAGAGGCTGGCGACATTCCGGGAATATTGTGGGTTTGTTTGATTCGGGCGGGACTCAATCCGACCGCCCGAGCTCGCGGATCCCGCAAAAGAGAGTTCCGTCCTCGCCCGGTTCTTCGGCGAAAAAGTCGTCGCTCTCGAGGTGGCGACGACAGGACTCGTCGTATCCTGCCAGGGTCGTGGCCCGGCGCAGTTCGTTGTTGAGCGCCCCGCAGCTGATGCCCGAGGCGATGTAGTTCGTGAACTTTTTCATGCGATTCACGATCTGCGATTCGTTTGCGAAGTCCCCTTCTCTGACGACTTCCCCGGTCAGCTCGCGCAGGTAGGCGAGGACTTCGTAGAGGCGGCGGCGCTGCGGTTCATGCCCGGCGAGGTCGTCGCGGATGCCGTCGAAAAGCCACGGATCACGGATCGCCCCGCGCCCGATCATCAGGCCGGCCGCACCGGTCTTCCGCAGCATCGACCGGGCACTGGCGACCGAGACGATGCTGCCGTTGGCAACGACAGGAAAAGGGAGCGTCGCTACAGCGCGTGCGATCTCGGCGGTGTGGACGTCGGACTGGTAGCGCTCGCGCACGGTGCGGCCGTGGATTGCGAGACTGTCGAGAGGGAGAGATGCGAAAAGCTCTAGAAGAGCCTCAAACTCGTCCGCCGACTCGAACCCGATCCGCGTCTTCAACGTCAGCCGTCCCTCCACGACGGGGCGCAACTCGAGAGCGATGCGGCGGATCAGTTCGTGATTGCGCAAGAGTGCACCGCCCGCCTCCTTTCCGCAGACCGTCGGGGCGGGACAGCCCAGATTGATGTCGATCCCGGCACAGGGGACGAGGCGCTGGATCGCTTTCGTGGTGCGGACGAGGTGCTCCGGATCGTTCCCTATCATTTGCGCCATGATCGGCTTTGCCGTCTCGAGTTCGCGGATGGAAGAGAGGATCCATTTTTCCGGGTGGGAATCCCGATGGACCCGGAGATACTCCGTCACGTAGACATCGGGACCGCCGCGCCGCTCGAGGCATCGCCAGAGCGGGAGGACAGATACATCCTGCATCGGGGCGAGCAGGAGCTGGGGGAGAGGATGCACCCGACGACGAAACAGGGTTGTGCGCGGGAGTCAACCCTGTCAGATCTCATAGATCACTGCGCTCTCGGCTCGCGCCCGGCGGTTGAGCTTGGAACAGACGAGCTCGCAGAGATCGAACACGAGCGGCTCGCTGATGCTGTAAAAGACCTGGGTGCCGCGCTGCTCGCGGGTGAGGAGGTCGGCCTCGTAGAGTGTCTTGAGCTGCTTCGAGATATTCGCCTGCGAGGTCGAGAGCGATGCCACGATGTCGTTCACCGAGGCTGGTCCCTGCCGCAGCATTTGCAGGATAGCGAGGCGGGTGGGCTCGGCGAATACTTTGAAAAAAGACGCGATCTTTTCAAGGGATTGCCGATCCAGTTCTGTCGTTTGAGCCATGATTTTACCAGGTGGACGAGGAAGAATCGCCCCCAACTCGGTAATCTAGATCAAAATCAAATAAAAGAAATAAAATTGACCGTATCGCTATACGGTGATATTAAGGAAGATGGAAAAGTCCCCTCATTCCCGGCCGGATGCTTCATCTGGCCTGCATGCCGGTCATGGAGTCCTTACCTCGTGGGTGTCGGCATCGGGGTGCTGAGTTGGGCCGCTTTTTACTTCGTCGATAAACCCATCGGGATGTCGACCGAGGTGTCGAAGCTCTCCGGATGGCTCGCCTCCCTCTTTATGGGCATGGATAAGGTCACCGCGAACGGCTACTGGTCAGGTACAAAACCGGCCTTCGGCTACGATACTGTCTTTCTCATCGCGACGGCGCTGGGAGCGTTCCTCAGTTCGATCCGCTCGGGCACCTTCTCGTGGGAGAAAGTGCCGACAGTGTGGAGCGCTCACTACGGGAACGGAGTCGCCCGGCGCATGGTTGCGGCCTTTCTCGGCGGCATCATCATTCTCTATGGTGCCCGCCTCGCCGGCGGATGCACGAGCGGTCACGGCATCAGCGGCACCCTCCAACTGGCGGTCTCGAGCTGGGTATTCTCTGTCTCCATGTTTGCCTCGGGGATTGTCACCGCGGCGCTCATGTTCCGCTCTGAAAAAGCCTAACACACATACATTTACATGAATTTTCCCCTCTCGACCTCATCCCCGGCGGGCCTCCTCCTCGCCGGGGTCTTTGGCCTTGTCTTGGGCTTCCTCCTCGAAAAGGGGAGGGTTACCGATTACAACGTCATCGTGAACCTCTTCCGCTTCCGGGACTTCACCGTGCTGAAGATCATGCTCACAACCATTCTCGTGGGTGGCATCGGGGTGGCGCTGATGATGGGGGGCGGGATCCTCGAAGGCTGGCATATCAAAGAGATGAACACCCTCGGGGTAATCCTCGGTGGGCTCCTCTTCGGGGTGGGCATGGTCCTCTACGGCTACTGCCCCGGGACCGGGATCGCCGCGATCGCCACCGGGAGTATCCACGCCCTCGTCGGCTTTCTCGGCATGGTCGTCGGCGGCATCTTTTACGCCTTCACCTACGGATGGGTGAAGAGCACCATCCTACCCGTCGGAGCGGTCGGCAAAGCGCGGCTCACAGACGCCACCGGCATTCCGGAGTTCGTCTGGTGGATCATACTCGTCGCTGTCTCTCTATTTGTTTTCCGAATGCTGCCGAAAAAAGATCGCGCCGCCGGGTAGCGGGGAAAGAAAAAGATGGCAATTTGAACAGTTTTCTTTAGGGTGTGGTCATGTCACCGCCATTTCCCGTCGCTGCCGGGCGATACGAAGCCTTTCGCCACCGGATCTGGTCGCTCGCGCGGCTCGTCGTCTGCGGGGGAGAGCGCCCTTTCCGGGATGAACTCGATTTGCAGGCCCAGTGGTTCGGCGGGGAGTTCGGACGGGTTTTCACCGGAACGGAAAACGAGAAGATCGAGATCGTCCAGTTCGGCCATTGGAATCGCGGTGCCGGTCCCGACTTCACCGAAGTGGCGGTGCGCATCAATGGCGAACTCCGGCGCGGGGCGGTCGAGGTGGATGTCGATGTGCGGAATTGGGAGCGGCACGGGCATCTCATCAATCCCGATTTTAACGAAGTCGTTCTGCACGTCTTCACTGACCAGCCGGCGATGAACCGCTTCTTCACGCAGACCGAGGACCATCGCAATATTCACCAGCTGCTCCTGCCGCAGTTCACCGGGCTGGAGGGGCGCCCCGACTTTCTCCCCGAAGCCTTTCCCGGTCGTTGCGTCGCGCCGCTCAGCCGCATGAGTGACGCAGAGGTGGACTCGCTCCTCGTCGCCGCAGCCCAGCACCGCCTGCGGCGGAAGAGCGAGCGGCTGAGAGTCATGGTGGATTCGACATCGGGCGAGCAGGCCATGTTTCAGGCTTTCGCCGAGGCGCTCGGGTTCCGCCAGAACAAGACGGCCATGGCCATCCTCGCGCAGCGGTGCCCGGTCCGCAGTCTTCTCGCGATGGATAAGGGCGAGCGCGAAGCGAGGTTGTTCGGTGCGGCCGGGTTCCTCGATCCGGGCTTCTGCGATACGGCCGCTGCCGATGACGCGCGCGCCTACCTGCGCCAACTCTGGGATCACTGGTGGAAGATGCGTGACAGCGTCGAACCGAGCCCCCGTCGCGCGATAAACTGGCGCTACGACGGCACCAGGCCACTCAATCATCCGCAGCGGCGGGTCGGGGCCCTCGCCGGTCTCGTCGATCATTGGGAACAACTCCGCCCGATCTGGGAAGAGAATGTGAATAACCTCGAGAAACGTGCGAATAAGTTGTTGAAAGAGCTCTCCCATCCCTTCTGGGAACATCACTACACCCTGAGCTCTGAACCCTCCCCGGCTGCCCTGCGACTGGTCGGGAAAGACCGTCTCCGCGACATCCTCGGAAACGTTATTTTCCCCGGTGCGATCGGCCTGGAGCCCTCTTACTGGGGCGAATATGCAGCCCTCGGGCGGGTCGATTCCAACCAGAAGCTCCGGCGGGCCACCTTGCGGCTTTTCGGGAGCGACAGCCAGCGCCAAAAGTTATTCACACGTTATTACCACCAGCAACAGGGCCTGCTGCAAATCTACGAGGACTTTTGCCTCGAGGACGCGTCTGACTGTCGTAACTGCCCGTTTCCTGAGCAACTTACCCAGTGGCGCGGACTGTCCCCGTCCCCGGCGGCCCTTGCCGGTGAGCGCAATGTGTAAAAAATGTCGATGTTTTGTTTACCCTCCCTCGTCCCGCTTTCGTAAATTACTCACCGACGTTAGCCCGCCGGTGTAAGTTTATTAGAAACCGCAGCGTCGTAAAACGCGCACCAACCCATCCCTCCACGACCATGTCAGTTGCCACCCTCGAACGCGAAATCATCTTGAATCCCGAGAAGCGGGTCTTCCCCGAGTTCAGCCTCGAAAGGTTGCTCGGCACGGTCTTCGAACCGACCGGGGGAGCAAGGGTTTGCATCCTCATCGATCTTGAAGACCTCAGTCTCATGAGTGGCTATGCATTTCTCGATGCATCCGGCCACGAGATCCAGAAGAAAGCCTACGAGGAGTTCTACCTGGGACTCAAGGATGGCGGGCTCGACGCTCTTGGCATGAGCGGCGGAGAGATGTATGCCTTCCCCATGACCTACGGGTCGAATCTCGATCTCAAAGACGAGTGCTACGACGCGAGCGGGGCACAACTCAGCCTCGATCGGGACATCTACCCCCATTTCGACATCATCCTCTGCATCTCGACTTACTCCGCGACGGCACCGCTCACCGCGAAGTGTAAAGAGTTCGGCTTCCGCGGCGCGACTTTGCACGGGGTCAATGACGTGATCCTGAAGTCCGGTCTCGCGGTGGACTACCACGAGGTCAGCGTCGATGCCGAGCGCATGCGTCTCGCCATGACCGGGGCCGACACGATCGAGATCGATTTTGCTCTGGAAGACGGGCGAGTCCTCACCGCCTCGCTCGATCTCGCCGGGCAGGAAGCGCAGAAGTCTCATGGACTCTGCACCGGGACCGCGCCCGACATCGCGAACCTCCCCGCCGGCGAAGTCTATTTTGTGCCGGTGGACGCCAATGGGCAGTTCCCCATGAAATACGCTGACGGCACCCTCGGTGTGCTCGATGTGAAAGACCGCAACATCATCCACTCCACTCTCATCTCGGGAAACCAATCGACCATCGACGAGCACAACGCCCGACTCCTCGATGACCCGATGACGGGGACACTCGGCGAACTTGGTTTTGGTACCCAGGTCCTGCCAGTCTCGGGTGCCGACATTCAGGATGAGAAAGTTCTCGGGACTTGTCACCTCGCCACTGGCCGCGACGATCATCTCGGCGGAGACATCGTTCCCGGGATGTTCAAGAAGCACGAGAATTCGACCCACGACGATATCCTCTTCGCGCCTCACAAGACGCCGAACTTCAACATCAGCGAAGTCCGGATGAAACGGGGCGATCAGGAGGAGATCATCATCGAGAACTTTCGCCCGAGCGAGTACATCCTGGCTGCCCTGCGGGGCTGAGACGACGGCAGAGCACTGGTCTCTTTGTCCCGGATTTGGAAAAGGGATCTCATCGGTTGGTGAGATCCTTTTTGCGTCTGTGTGACACGAGCGGTGGCACGGGGAGGGGGGAAAGTGGCTCGACCCAGATTCGAACTGGGGACACAAGGATTTTCAATCACTACCTTGTGCTGTCTCAACCTGTCTGGCAATGTCCCTCTATGGCCACTTCAACAAGCGATTCAACCAAGGAAAATAGAGAATCTGAGACGATTTTAGACCCTCTTTAGATTTCGGTGGGGGACAAAGGTAGGACAGTCGCGGACGGAAAAAATGGCAAAGGAATGGCAAAGCCAAATGCGCTTTGCCACAGGGTGTGACCGCCACTCTATTTAATAACCATAAGAGGGCGGTCATTTTATAACCTGTGCTCTCGACGCATTGTGTATCAGTGTGTTATCGGCCCACGCATCCTTCAAGAAGACGAAGACAAGATCCTCGTCGAAATCACGATTTCCAAGAATTCGAACTTCCTCGAATTCGAGGAGCAACTCCAGGGACGACTTAGCGAAGCAGGGCGGACGGTCACCGAGCGTGCCCTCGCGGATTTTGATGCGGATGGTTCCCCTTTTTTGTCGGCAACACGAAGTTCACCGCGAAGAGGAAACGGGTCGCCAAAAAAAATACGAAACTCCTTTCGGTGCCGTCCAAGTGGAACGCTTCGCCTACCAGAGTTCCGGAGGTGGCCGCACCTACATTCCTTTGGAACAAAATGCCCGTATCATCGGCAACTCTACCCCGAGATTTGCCAAGCTCGTTTCCTCCAAATACAGCCACAGCAACGCCAGCGTTGTGCAGGAGGATCTGCGCGAAACCCTGCACCGCGAGGTGTCGCGCTGCTTCATTCAGGAGCATTCGGCATTGGTGGCCGAGCGCATCGGGGAGAAATCCCCCCGCTGGGGCGACGGTGGAGACGAACCTTCCCCGGCGGAGGTCGCCACCGTCGCCATCGGTCTCGACGGAACCAGCCTGCTCTTCTGCGACGACGGCTACCGCCAGGCCATGGTCGCGGCACGATTTCCTTCTACGACGCAGCGGGAGAGCGTCTCCTTACTCACTACGACGCAGCGGCTCCCGAATACGGGAGGAAGACCTTCCTCGACGACATGGACAGGGAGATCGCACGGATCAAGCAGACCCATCCGCGCGCTCGCTACGTGGGCATCAGCGACGGGGCGGCGGACTTCAGGCCATGGCTGAAGAAGCACACCACAACCCGGATCCTCGACTTCTGGCATCTTGCCGAACATCTCGGCGCGGCGGCGGGAGTGATCTTCACGAAGGTATCTGAACGAGAGGCGTGGCTGGAGGACCGCTGCCACCGCCTCAAGCATGAGCACGGTGCCGTCAAACGACTCATCAAGGAAATCGAGGTAATCCACGCGGAGGGAACACATTCACTGTCGGAACTCGAAACTATCGGATCGCTCCCCGGTTACATGAAACGGAATCTGGATCGGACCAACAACGCGAGTTACCGCAGGAGTCATCTTCCGATCGGATCGGGCGTGACGGAGGCGGCCTGCAAGACGGTGGTCAAACAGCGGATGCGGGGATCGGGCATGAAGTGGAAGCACTCGGGGGCGGCAACCGTTCTCCGGCTCCGTTCGAAAAGGCTCACCAAGGGTGCGTGGGAAGCGTTTTGGACCCGTGTTGGTCTCATCGACCTCTGAAAACGTCTGCCTGGACTAGACCCTTCGAACTAAATACTAACAAAGACAAAATCGTTTGCACGAGTTAGTTACATTCAACTACGATCACACCCGCCAGATACTGATGGAGGGGATTACGACCACTTCCTCCTCTCCCGCCGGTGCAGGCAGCAGAACTAGGGCCGTGGTTCATTATCTTGCGACGCATCCCCTCGGCTGTGGAGTCGCGGCTCTCCGCATCCACGGACGGAACCGGTAAACATGCCGAAAGTTTTCGGGCTGGCTTTCTCTTCACTGAAAGCCTTAGCTGTCCGACCCTACGAGAAATGTTGCCCACCGTCACAAGGAGATTCATCGAAGGGATCATTCGCAGCGGTCGTCTGACGGAAGCCCGCCAGCGTCACGAAAGCGGCACTGCCGTGCCCTGCGACTGGTCTCTCGCCTCACGATCCTGCTGGAGCCTCGTCTGCGAGGAAGTCATCGACACTGATCACGAGGCATCCGGCTACGATGCCGTCTACGGGGAACTGATTCGCCGCCAATTCCTGCCCGGCGAGATCGACGCGATGCCCCGGTTGGCCTGGAAGACCGCCGGCTGGATGAACTACGACATGATGCTCTGGGACTGGACGGGGCTCGATGAAGCGGACATGCGGACAGCGCTGGAGTGGCAGCTTCAAAAACGGAGAATAAGCAAGGCGCAGCACGATGAGGAGATGCTGACGATTGCCTGCTTTCTGGACCGGGACGCAGATCCGAAACAGTAGAGGTAGTCACTCAAACGGGTTCCCGGCCCCCTCCATTCCGCCAATCGGGACTCGCACCCCCTAAACTTTCATTTGCCAGCACGGGGTAAAAGGGGCTACGCTTCCTCCGTCACTCCCCATTAGAAGGGGAACAGGGTCGGGATGACTGTTACGATTCCCCCGACCTCTGGCCGCTCCGGCGATCAGGCCACAGGCCCTTTTCTCTTGCTCGCGTCCGGTCCTTCTTCAGGAACGTTATCCCGGCCACTTTCGCCAGTCCGCACTCCTGCGGAGGCTTCTCGGGCTCGGATACCGCGCGACCGGCGCACTTTGCCCGGAGCTGAACCGCTCCCCACGGCGAGGCACGAGCGCCTCCAACCCAATACTACCATACCTTTTTCCGAAACATGGAAAACACGCTAATCAAACATCTCGGGCACAAACGATACACGCCCTCCACTCTCACTGAGATCCTCAGCCAGCTCGGTCTTGCTCCACAGGACCAGCCCCGTCTCCAGCGCCAGCTCCGCGAACTTGAGCGTGGCGGCGCCGCGATCCGGATCAAGGGCGGGCGCTACCTCTCGGCCTCGTCGCCCTGGCTCGTTGCCGGTCGCATCCAAATCACAAAGTCCGGTCGCGGATTCCTCGCCGCCGACGATCCGGCCATCCCCGAGATCGCGATTCGCGGGAATGACACCGGCACCGCTCTAAATGACGACAAAGTCCTCGTCCTCCGCGATCAGGAGCCAAAGACCGGTTTCTGGGGTTCGCCAAAGGCGGACACCGAATCGCTCACCGGCAGCGTCGTGCGTGTCGTCGAGCGTCGTCGCACCCGCTTTGTCGGAACGCTCCGCCGCAGCGCCAAAGGGCTCCACGTCACTCCCGACGATCCGCGTTTTTCCTACGAGATCCGCGTGCCTCAGCCAAAGACTCCCGGACTTCAGGCGAAATCCGGGGACAAAGTTGTCGTCGAACTCGGTCACTGGGAATCCCGCCACGTCAATCCCGAGGGCCGTATCACCGAGGTGCTCGGCGCGCCCGCCGCTGACGGCGTCGACATGCTCGCGGTGCTGCGTCAGTATGGTCTGAACTCCGCCTTTCCCGAGCAGGTCGTCAAAGAAGCCCGCCGCTTCGGTCGCACTGTCCCCGCCGCCGACATCAAAGGCCGTCGCGACTGCCGCAAGCAACTCGTCGTCACGATCGATCCCGACGACGCCCGCGACTTCGATGACGCAATCTGCCTCGAGCGTGCCGGAGCAAACCGCTGGAAACTCTGGGTCCACATCGCCGACGTCTCCCATTACGTCCGCCCCGGATCCGCCCTCGATGAAGAAGCAAAACGCCGCGGCAATTCCTCTTACCTCGTTGACCGGGTCGTGCCCATGCTGCCCGAAGAGCTCAGCAACGAACTTTGTTCGCTGAAGCCCAACGTCGACCGGCTCACCAAGTGCGTCGAGTTTCTCCTCGGCAACGACGGGAAAGTCATCAGCACCGATTTTTACCCGGCGGTGATTCATTCGAAAAAACGCCTCACCTACGCTGATGCCCTCGCCATCCTCGAGCGTCCCGCGAATGGGGAGATCGGTGAGATGCTGCACGAGGCCCACGGTCTCGCCCAGTTTATCCGCAAACGCCGCTTTGAAGACGGCTCACTCGATCTCGACTTCCCCGAGACGAAGATCCGCCTCGACGCCGCCGGCAAAGTAGAGCGCATCGACCTGCACGACAACGACATCTCCCACCAGCTCATCGAAGAGTTCATGCTCCTCGCGAATGAAGCGGTCGCGGGCCGACTCATGAAGCTGAAGCGGGCCGCGATCTACCGCACTCACGAGGCACCCGATCCGGGCCGGCTCCAGAGCTACCGCGAGGATGTCCTCAGCCACTCCATTCCCTGCGGCAACCTCACGAAGCCGGCCGAAGTGCAGAAACTCTTCCGCCAACTCGGAGAACTCGCCTCAGGCGCCGCGCTCAAGATCGGCTTCCTCAAGTCGCTCAACCGCGCCCGCTACACCGCCGATCCGCTCGGTCACTACGGACTCGCCAAGAAAAAATACGCCCACTTCACCTCGCCGATCCGCCGCTACGCCGATCTCGTCGTGCATCGCAGTCTCTTCGCGCCGGAAAAAAGCGCGCCTCTTCTCCATCTCCACGATGTCGCCAATCACCTCTCCTCCTCCGAGCGCAACTCGGCCGATGCCGAGCGCGACAGCAAGGACATCAAGCTCCACGCCTACCTCCTCGATCAGATCCACTCGGGCAATCCGACACGCTATCCCGCCCGCGTCACGAGTCTGCGCGACTTCGGATTCTTCGTCGATATCACCGGCCTCGGCATGAGCGGCATGGTCCCCCTCGCCCTCCTCGAGGACGATCACTACCGGCATGATGCCGCCGCGAAAAAGATCGAAGGCCGCAGCAAGCGTCGCACGATTCAGCTCGGTGACATCGTCGATGTCGAGATCGCCAAGGTCGATGCGGCGCGCAAGATGGTCGATTTCCGCATCGTCGGGACGGCTCGGAACGGAGGCCGCGCCCCTGCCGGCACCCGTCCAAGCGTTCGGAACCGCAAGGGAGCTTCAAATCCAGCCGCCGCCGTGATGGACACCGCGGCTCCCGCTGCTGCAACGCAGGCCGCCGCCGCGGGCACCTCGCGCCGCCGCCGTTCCGGTCGTCGTCGCGGCAATGCGAAAGCGGGCGGACAGGCGTAACCTGTCCCATGAAACCTTTCGCCGTCGCGGCGCTGCTCTCCGGCCTCTCGCTTTCCCCGCTCGCGGCCGACCCGATCTCCGCCTACCAGTGGAAGAACCGCATCCTCTTGCTCGATTTCCCCGGCACTGAAGCGGAGGCCCTCGCCGGATTCGAAAAGCAGATTCGTCAGAACGCCGCCGGCCTGAAGGACAGGGATCTCATCGTCTTTCACGTCGGCGCATTAGGCCGAAAGGGAAAAGCCTACGCGACTCCCCTCAGTGAAGATGCCCGTGCCGCCCTTCGGCGTCAACTCGGTCTCGGGGATACGTCGAAGACTGCCTCCGTCATCCTCGTTGGCAAAGATGGCGGCACCAAGTCTGTCCAACGCCCGAAACTCTCACTCGCGACATTCTTCACCCTCATCGATGCCATGCCGATGCGACGTCAAGAAATGCGTGGGCGGTAGCACTGGCGGCCTTTCGGCGCATTTCCGCTGCACCCCTCCGCTTGCGCGCTTCCCTCGCCCTCGTATCAACCGCTTCACCGCCTTCGAGGCGATCGAGAAAACGGCCGCCTCCGGTGCGAAGGTGATCGAATTTTACCCCGGTCAGAAGGTCTCCCCGGCCGAGCCTGATCTTAAGTTCGATCACAACGCCACACCCGAGACCCTCAACAAGGCAAAGGCACAGGGATTCAGCGGTCCCGCCTCGATCGAGTACGAACACAACTGGGACAAATCGCTGCCCGAAGTCACCAAGTGCATCGAGTACCTGAAGAGTCGCCAGAGCTGATTTTCCCGCGCGCGCGGCGGGGTCACTTCATCTGACCACGCAGCCGCGCGAGATCCTCCTCGATGAGGCTGAGGATCTCGATCGTCTCCCGGTGAGGACTTTCCGGGTCAGGGATGACCGACAGCTCCTGCATCGTCGAGACGATGATGCCGATGAAGAGATTCAGAATCGTGAAGGTTGCGATGATGATGAAGGGCACAAAGAAGGCCCAGGCAAAAGGGTGCGACTCCATCACCGGCCGCACGATCCCCATGGACCAGCTCTCCAGCGTCATCACCTGAAAGAGAGTGTAGAGACTCCTCCCGATGCTCCCGAACCAGTCCGGGAAACTCTCCCCGAAAAAGCCCACCGCCATCACGGCGGCGGCGTAGAAAAAGATCGCCATCACCATCACCACGGCCCCCAGTCCCGGGATCGAGTGAATAAAGGCCGCCACGACACGGCGCAGACTCGGCACGACCGTGAGTAGCCGCAGGACCCGGAGCACCCGCAGTGTCCGCAGGACCGAGAGAGCCCCGTTCCCCGGCACCAGTGCGATTCCGACGACGAGAAAGTCGAAGACATTCCATCCGCTTTTGAAAAAGCTAAGCCGGTAAGCGAACAGCTTCAGCGTGATCTCCACCGCGAAGACGCCGAGGCAGAAAAGATCGATAGCCCGCCAGAGCGGATCCAGCCCCGGCAGGATCGTAGGATCAATGTAGAGCCCCAGCACGATCGCGTTGACGATGATCGCAGCGAGGATGAAGCGCTGCACCGGTGCCGACTCAACAAATTCAGCCAGTCGGAGACGCCAGGGAGCGATGCCCGATCGAGCGCGCAGGTTCAACAGATCGTCGTCACTCATGGGGATAAAAATAGGGCCGAGCCATGGGCTTCATACAGCCGCCTACTCTATACGCAACCGAGCCGCGAGCAACATGCGGATGGCCACGTCTACGGGTGAGTAAAGGGGGTTGGGGACGGACGCAACCCTGTCAGATCAGGCGCGGGATCAACTTTCCAGTCCCGTCTCGAGGACGAACCACTGCACCGGCAGATCCTTGAGTGACTCGCGCATTTTGTCGAGCTCGGCGGCGGCTCCGTGGACCTCGAGCCTCACCAGGTCCGCGATCTTGAGCGCCTCGCCAAGGAGATCACCGACGTTTTCGAGATGGTGCAGCGCTCCTTCCCCGCCCACATAAGCCTCGCGGCAGAAGACGGTGTCGTCGCACACGGTGAAGTCATAAAAAAGCACACCCGCCTCACTGCGGGTCCGCTCGACAAAGGCCGGCATCCCGGCAATGAAGTCGGCGAGCCTGCCCTCGTGGGGTTTGAAGTATGGATGGATGCTGACAGTGGTGTGTGGGGACATGCGATGGAGATAGAACGAAAGGGCGGGGAAATCGAGAAGGAAATGTTCTCAATCCTCATCCAATCAATGACGGCGGCAATGTCTCATCAGGACCATTGGAAGCGTGCGAGATCTGCACTTCCTTGCTGACCCCCGGACTGTTTTTGTCCTGACTCGCACTCGCATCGATCATGGCCACGCACCCCTAAGTTCCGGCAAAGACCGCGCGGTAGGCCCTCGGAGTGAGTTTCGCCAGCGTCTCGCCGGTTTTGGTGCTCAACACCTGGTATCAATCACGAGGACGGCCCTGAGTCACTCGGGCATCGGATCGACGGCGAAGATCCGGACGCTGCGTTCTTCTCCTTCCACGGCGAGGCGATGGCCGGAGGGCGAGAAGGAAATGGAAACGGGGTTGCCATTAAAACCGAGGAAGGTCTGTTGCAGGGATTCGGTGGGGTAGTGCCAAAGTTTGACGTTGAGGTCGCTGGCGGCGGCGACGGCTAAGACAGGTCGGCTCGGGTGAAAGGCCAGATCAAAGATGGCATTACTATCACAAACGCCGAAGCGCTGTTTCACTTGTAGCGTGTCGGCGTCGAGGAGGATCACCGATCCGTCGTTTCCGGACACGGCGATGAGACGCCGATCAGGTGAGACGGCGAGGGCCCCGCCGCAATGCGCCACTTCCACCGAGTGGGTGACCTTTCCGGTCTCAGGATCGATGGAGGCGATTCTTCCAGACAGTGCTCCAGCGCTGCTGACGGGCAATAGGGCGATGATCTGGCCCTTGGACCCGGCAAACTCAGCCCGTCCGACTTTCGGTTCCAAGGTGGCTAGGGTGGTTCCATCGCGGGTGTCGATTACGGTCGCCTTGTTGGTGGTGAAAATACGGAGGAGTCGTTTTCCTTCGGCATCAAAAACAAGGTCACGAGCGATTCCGTCCATATCGAGTGCGGGGAGGGACCACTGTTTGTTGATTCCATCACGGGTGAGTTGATTGAGGAGAAGGGAGTCACCGTCGTTTCGGTAAGCCTCAGGCCCAAAGGCGCTGGCGAAGAGACCCGAGCCAGGGTGGGCGGCGGTGATCTGATGGCCGGGAAAAAACGGGGTTTCCAGTTCCTCGATGTCTGAGGGGTCCGAAACATCGCGACAGGCCACGGAACGTCCTTTCCGAGCGAGCAGGATAGAGTCCGAGACGAAGTCGCAGGACCAACCGAGGTCTCCGCCGGGAACGATCCGGGCGAGGGGTTGGTCGGTGAACTGCCATAGCTGAGGTGGAGACTGAAGGGTGAGGAGGTGACCCGAGGTGGGATGGGGTCTGAGCGGGAGATAGGCGGGGTGGGAGTGGAAGCCATGTAACACTCCCAACGAAACCTGTCGGCGATAGTCGATCAATGCGACGGCACGTGGTATCACACTTTCCCGATTGCCGCCGTGCAATGCAAGGACGTTTCCTCCTGCGGTGAAGGCGATTTGGCCGATCGTGCCGTTGTGCAATCGCCGGGCGACTCTTGTGCCCTGCTTTAAGTCAAAAAACCCCCAGTCTCCACTTTGCAGGACGGCGACGGCATAGCCGCCATCAAGGGTGAGATCCATCGACACGACGTCCGCTGCAAAGGAGTGCAGCAGGGTGCCGTCGGTGAGATCAAGGATCTCGAGGAGGAGCCTGTCGGACCGGGCAACAATGAGGCGGGTGCCGTCGAGGGAGAAGCGGAAATACCTCGGCTGGCAATCGTAGGACCAAAGGAGGCGGCCGGTGGCGGTCTCCAAGACGTGGAGCTTTTTCTCAGCCTCGTAGCCGATCGCGGCGAGGCCGCCCGTGGCGTCGAGTTGCACGCAGGTCGTCCGATCTTTCCGGATCGGTTTTCCCGGAAAGGGCAGCGCGAGGGTGGTGATTTTCTCCACGGTCCCGGTGTCGTAGATGCGAGCTTTGGTGTCGTCGTCGGTGCGGGTGAGGAGGCGCTTGCCATCGCCCGAGGCGGCGATGCGGACGAGGCCGGGAGAGCCGGTGTCGATCACGCGGACGAGGGCCTTGCTGACGACATCCACGATGCCGACGCGGCCGTCCCCATTGGCAATGGCGAATTGGCCCGGCTCATGAGAGAGGGGAACGATGTCCTGAACGTCATCGGAGAAACCGGAAATGAGCAGAGGGCCGAGGGAGGAATCCTGCCGGGAGGAGAGGTAATTCCAATTGTGATCGCGGTAGCGTTCGGGAATGGATTCCACGGCCTCCACCATGGCACCCGTCAACCCGGAGCGGAACTGCTGGTCGGCGACCGAGTGCTGCGCCACCGCCAGCGCACGTCCCATGGCATTCTGGCTTTTCACCAGCTTCCACACGAAACCGAGGCTGATGAGCAGCAGCACGGCCAGTGAAACCGTGACGGCCCTGTGACGGAACATCAGCAGCCAAAGCTGCTTCCAAGCGCCCGCCTCCTCCGCGTCGGTGGCATGGCCACCTTGATAGGCATCGATATCCGCGCTCATGTCGGTGACATGCTGGTATCGTTGATCCTTTTCCAACTGCAAGGCCTTCATCGCCACGCAGGACAGGGCCACCGGCACACGCCCGCCGCGCAGGTGCGGGAGCGGCTTGATCAGGGCTGCATCCAGCACATCGCCTTTCGAAAAAGGCTGGCGCTTGCCGCGGAACGTAGTTCTCAGGTCGGAGGGCATGGTGATGCTCCCACTGAGAACCTTTGACAGCACCTCCTGCGGGGTCGCCCCCTCCACCGGCGGACGCAGGGTGAGGATGGCGTAGAGAATCCCACCGAGCGCATAGATGTCGGAGCGCTCGTCGAGCCCATCGATCTGCCCCGAAGCCTGTTCCGGCGACATATACTGCGGAGTGCCGAGCACCGTTCCCTGCAGCGTCGCCGATGACAGATCATCCGCTTGCGGATAATCCGAGTGAAGACCTGGCCAGAGGGAGATGGCCGGGGCAATTTCCCCCGGCCCATATTCCGTATCCGCGAGGTCAGCCGACTTCGCCAGTCCCCAGTCCATCACGAGTACTTCGCCGAACTCGCCGACCATGACATTGTCGGGTTTCAGGTCGCGATGCAGGACGCCCATGCTGTGGGCGAAGGCGATCGCGTCACAGACCTTGCGGAAGATGTCGAGCAGGTGCACCATGGGGTATTCCCGCAGGACATCGGCGTCTTCCGCCCGCAGATCCTTGAGAATGGCACTGAGGGTGTGGCCCTTGACGAGCTTCATCGAGTAGAACAGCGGCAGGCCATCCTCCCAGACGATGTCGTGGATAGGCACGATGTTCGGATGGGCGAGCCTGGCGAGCACCCGGGCCTCGCGGATGAAACGCTGCCGAATGACCTCGTCCGCATTTCCCTCCAGCAGCATGACCTTGATGGCCACGGTTCGCTGGAGCTTGGCATCTTCGGCCTCCAGAACACTGCCCATGCCGCCGGTGGCGATCTCCCTGCCCAACTGGTAGTTCTCCACGCCTGTCGGCGGGGGATCAGATGGCGAAAGCGGAGTTGTCGGTTCGTCAGGCATTAATGAAAAGGATGAAAGAAGCTATCTTTACAGGCCCGGTTTTTGTCGGGACGTTTCACCTTTCTTTCGCCAGAATACCCCGCAGCCAGACCAGTTCGTCGGAAATCTCGTCCGGTGTTTGCACGGTGCGGGCAACTTCCGCGCGCAGGAGGCTGCGAAATTTCACCCGTAAACGGTGAATCAGGAGCCGCGTCGCCAACTCACTCGAACCCAGCTTCTGAGCGATCTCACGATGAGACGGTGGATCGTCGTCGATCATGAGGAAGGGCAGCAGCAGGTCGAAGGTTTCGGCCTTTCCGGCGGCGGCATGGGCGGCACGCAATTTTTCACGCACTTCGGCGAGAAGTTCCGTTGCCCAGGCGTGAGTGAAGAGCCACTCCGGATCACGATTGTCGACCGGCTCGTGGAGGTAGCGTTCCTCCGCCCCCATCATTTCGAAGGGAACGTGTTCAGCGCCGCCACCGCGTTTCTGCGCGCTGCGGTGGCGGGCCTCATCGCTGAGCAGATGCTTGAGCACGCCCAGCAACCAGGAACGGAGTTTGCCGCCTCCTTCCTGTGCCGATAAAACGGCTTCTTCGGTAATCAAGCGCTGAAAGAACTCCTGAGTCAGATCCTCCGCATCATGCTCGGACCGTCCACTGCGGCGCAGAAACGCATAGATCGGATACCAATAGCTGCGGCACAAGTCTTCCATCGCCCGTGCCGATTCGTCGGGAGCGCCCTCTTGCACATCCCTAACCAGCGACCAGCGGGTCGATGGGAAGTCTGCATTCTGTGAGAGATCGGCCATGTCTGGATATCGACAGAGGGAAGTCGCAGAATTGGACCCGTTTCTTACTAACGAACCGCCTAATCACACGGTTTCGTTCCGCCTTTTCCAAGAAAACATCATTTTTCTGAAACACACGGAAAAAAACGGGGCCTGTAAGTATGGAGTCAGTCGAATTCGCGCCCGGTTCCGATGTTGATTCACTCATTTCTACATTCTCCAACTCGATGAACACTCTTCATTTTTCCAAACTGAGATCGGCTGCCGGGCTGGTCGTCGCAGCAGTGACCATGCTCTTGTCGGTTCAGGCCGCTGCTGCCCTCACGGCCAGCTACACCACCGGAGCGGAAGTGCCGGTGACGGCAGCGGGCTACACGGCCACGGGAGAGTCGGTGACATTCACTCTTAGCTACGCGCCGACAGCGGGCACGAAACTCACGGTGGTCGAGAATACCGGGTCCGATTTCATCAACGGCACCTTCGACAGCCTCGCCAACGGGGAGGCAGTGGATCTGAGCTTTGGCGGGATCACTTATCACTTCGTGGCCTGGTACTATGGCGGGGAAGGCAACAATGATCTCGTCCTGCTCTGGCGGGATACCGCTCTGGCGGCCTGGGGTTACAACGGCTTCGGCGAGCTCGGTGACAACAGCACGACGAGTCGCCTCGTGCCGGTAGACGTGGATCAAAGCGGCGTGCTCTTGGGTAAAACAATCGTGCAAGTGGCACGCGGAGCCTTCCACAGCCTTGCCTTGTGCAGTGACGGCACGGTAGCGGCCTGGGGCCGGAACGGCTCCGGCCAGCTCGGGGACAACAGCTACGCGCAGCGCAACGTGCCGGTGGCAGTGAACGTGGCGGATGGGACCAGCGCCCTGTTTGGCAAGACCGTGATTGCCTTGGTGGCGGGTGACAACCACAGCCTGGCCCTGTGCAGTGATGGCACCTTGGCGGGCTGGGGCAGTAACAATTGGGGCGGGCTCGGGGACAACAGCTACACGGCGCGTAACGTGCCGGTGGCGGTGAACGCGGCGGATGGGACCAGCGCCTTGTTTGGCAAGACCGTAGTCGCCGTCGCGGCGGGGAGACTCCACAGCCTGGCCCTGTGCAGTGACGGCACCGTGGCGGCATGGGGCTCGAACTTTAATGGCGAGCTCGGGGACAACAGCACGACGCAGCGCAACGTGCCGGTGGCGGTGAACGTGGCCGATGGAAGCAGCGCCTTGTTTGGCAAGACCGTGGTCGCCGTTTCGGCGGGCAGCTTCCATAGTCTGGCCCTGTGCAGTGACGGCACCGTGGCGGCCTGGGGCTATAACGACGGTGGCCAGCTCGGAGACAACAGCACGACGAATCGTAACGTACCGGTCGCGGTGAACGTGGCCGATGGAACCAGCGTTTTGTTTGGCAAGACCGTGGTCGCCCTGACGGCGGGTGTCTCCCACAGCCTGGCCCTGTGCAGTGATGGTACGATGACGTCCTGGGGCAACAACGGTAATGGCCGGCTCGGGGACAACAGCACGACGACTCGCAATGTACCGGTGGCGGTAAATGTAGCAGATGGGACCAGCGCCTTGTTTGGCAAGACCGTGATTGCCCTCGCGGCGGGGAGCTCCCACAGCCTGGCCTTGTGCAGTGACGGCACCGTGGCGGCATGGGGCTCGAACTTTAATGGCGAGCTCGGGGACAACAGCACGACGCAGCGCCTCGTGCCGGTGGCGATGAACACGACGAGAGAAACCAGCGTGATCTTCGGCAGCGGCAGGAAAGTCAGTCGGTTGTCGGTGAACGCAGCAGCGCTCTACAGCCTCGTCATCTACGGGATTTCACCAACGCCACCAGCAGAAATCGAGGTGGAGGTGCTGGAGCCTGCGATCACCACCCTGACCGACAACACGGACACGGTGGACTTTGGTTCGGTCATCGCGGCAGGACGCACCTTCCGCGTGCGGAACACCGGAGAGGAACCTTTGGAAAATGTGTTGGCCAGCCTGAGCGGTCCGGACGCGGCGAGTTTCACCCTCCTCGGCCAGCCTTCCACCACTGTCGATGGGGAGGGGGGGACGACGACCTTCAGGGTAGCCTTCAACAGCGCCAGCATCGGAGCGAAGAGCGCCACCCTGCAAATCGCCAGCAATGACGGCGACGAGAATCCCTTCCGCATTCCTCTTGTGGGGACCAGGCCAAGCGCGCTGGAGGCGACTTTCGCAACCGCTTCAGACACGCCGCTGAGCGCACCTCTTGTGGATTTGACGGGAACGTCCGTGAACGTAACGCTCAACTATGCGCCGTCGGCGGGCACGACCCTGACCGTGATCCGGAACACGGGTCCGGCTTTCATCATCGGTCAGTTCAGCAATCTGGCCAATGGCGAACTGATTCACCTGAGTCATGGAGGGCAGTCCTACCCCTTCGTGGTCTGGTACTATGGCGGTGACGGCAATGATTTGGTGTTGCTCGCGCGCGACACGGCACTGGCGGCCTGGGGCTTCAACGGCAGCGGCCAGCTCGGTGACAACAGCACGACGCGTCGCCTCGTGCCGGTGGGTGTGGATCAAAGCGGCGTCCTGCTGGACAAAACGATCGTGCAGGTGGCGCGTGGCGAAACCCACAGTTTGGCCTTGTGCAGTGACGGCACCGTGGCGGCCTGGGGCGCGAACTTCTACGGCCAGCTCGGGGACAACAGCACGACGCAGCGCAACGCGCCGGTGGCGGTGAACGCGGCGGATGGGACCAGCGCCCTGTTTGGCAAGACCGTGGTCGCCCTCGCGGCGGGCCGATATCAGAGCCTGGCCCTGTGCAGTGATGGTACGGTCGCGGCCTGGGGCCTGAACACTGACGGCCAGCTCGGGGACAACAGCACGACACAGCGCAACGTTCCGGTGGCAGTGAACGTGGCGGATGGGACCAGCGCCCTGTTTGGCAAGACCGTGGTCGCCCTCGCGGCGGGACAATCCCACAGCCTGGCCCTGTGCAGCGACGGCACCGTCGCGGCCTGGGGCTGGAACAACAACGGCCAGCTCGGGGACAACGGCACGACGACTCGCCGTGTCCCGGTCGCAGTAAACGTGGCGGATGGGACCAGTGCCCTGTTCGGCAAGACCGTGGTCGCCCTCGCGGCGGGACAATCCCACAGCCTGGCCCTGTGCAGCGACGGCACGGTGGCTACCTGGGGCTGGAACGACAGTGGCCGGCTCGGGGACAACAGCACGACACAACGCAACGTCCCGGTGGCGGTGAACGTGGCGGATGGCACCAGTGCCCTGTTCGGCAAGACCGTGGTCGCCCTCGCGGCGGGACAATCCCACAGCCTGGCCCTGTGCAGTGACGGCACGGTCGCGGCCTGGGGCGCCAACGACCTCGGCCAGCTCGGGGACAACGGCACGACACAGCGCAACGCGCCGGTGGCGGTGAACGTGGCGGATGGGACCAGCGCCCTGTTCGGCAAGACCGTGGTCGCCCTCGCGGCGGGAAGCATCCACAACTTGGCCATGTGCAGTGACGGCACGGTCGCGGCATGGGGTCATAATTTCTCAGGCCAGCTCGGGGACAACAGCCAAACGGATCGCCTCGCGCCGGTGGACGTGACCCAGAGTGGCATCTTGTCCGGCTCTCCTGTCATCAGCTTGGGAAGTTCAAGTGCCACGGCGAGCCACTCCCTCGCCCTCTACTCCGCTAGTCCCGAGATCGTGGTGGAGCAGCCGTCCGGTATCGAACTGACCGATGGAACCTCAGTCATCGACTTTGGCACGGCGGTTCTGTCCAGCGCCGGGATCGAGCGCACCTTCACCGTGCGCAACACCGGCCTCGGAGCTTTGACTGATCTGGCCATCACCTTCGACGGCACCAACGCTGCCGACTTCACCGTTACCAGTCCGCCCGCCTCCCTGATTTCGCCCGGTGGGTCCGCCACTTTCACGGTGCGCTTCTCCTCCACCGAGATAGGTGCGAAAACGGCGGCCCTTCACCTTGCCAGTAACGATGACGACGAGAATCCCTTCGACATCAGCCTGGTCGGGTCCGCGATTTCCACCCTCACCGCCACCTACGTCACAGGTGCCGAGGTTCCGCTGACCACACCCAGCCTCACCGCCACCGGCCTGACGGTGGACCTCACCCTCAGCCACACTCCCACGCCGGGCACCACGCTGACCCTGGTCGAGAACACGGGCGTTCCGTTTATCGACGGCACCTTTAGCAATCTGGCCAACGGGGAGGTGGTGAACCTCAGTTATGACGGGACGACGTATCCCTTCGTGGCCTGGTATTATGGCGGTGACGGCAACGACCTCGTCCTGCGCTGGCGCGCCACGGCAGTGGCGGCCTGGGGCAACGGTGGTCTCGTGCCAGTAGGCGTGGAACAAAGCGGCGTTCTGCAGGGCAAAACCGTCGTGCAGTTGGCGCGCGGAGGCTTCCACAGCCTCGCACTGTGCTCGGACGGCACCCTCGCCGCTTGGGGCTTCAACCTCAGTGGCCAACTCGGGGACAACAGCACGACCTTTAGCGGTGTGCCGGTGAACGTGAATTTGGAAGGTGTGTTGGCTGGCAAGACCGTGGTCGCCGTCGCGGCAGGACGAACCCACAGCCTGGCCCTGTGCAGTGACGGCACCGTGGCGGCCTGGGGCTCAAACGAACACGGCCAGCTCGGTGACAACAGCACAACGGATCGCCTCGTGCCGGTGGCGGTAAATGTGGCGGGCGGGACCAGCGCCTTGTTTGGCAAGACCGTGGTCGCCCTCGCAGCCGGCCAAGTCCACAGCCTGGCCCTGTGCAGTGACGGTACCGTGGCGGCCTGGGGCTACGATAGTTTAGGGGTACTCGGGAACGGCGGGAACGGGGGCTCCAGCCAGGCGAATCCCAGTGTGCCGGTGGCAGTGGACATGACGGGGGTGTTGTCCGGCAAGGTCGTGGTCGCCCTCGCGGCGGGTAGCTTTCACAACCTCGTCTTGTGCAGTGACGGCACGATGGCGGCCTGGGGTGGAAACGGCAGTGGCCAGCTCGGGGACAACAGTACGACGACTCGCCTCGTACCGGTGGCCGTGAACATGGAAGATGGGACCAGCGTCTTGTTTGGCAAGACCGTGGTCGCCCTCGCGGCGGGTGAAAGCCACAGCCTGGCCGCGTGCAGTGACGGCACCGTGGCGGCATGGGGCGGAAACGACACCGGCCAGCTCGGAGACAACAGCACGACCCAGCGCAACGCGCCGGTCGCGGTGAACGTGGCAAACGGGACCAGCGCTTTGTTTGGGAAGACCGTGGTCGCCCTCGCGGCAGGTGAAAATCACAACCTGGCCGCGTGCGGCGATGGCGCGCTGGTGGCATGGGGCCTGAACGATGTTGGCCAGATCGGGGACAACAGCACGACCCAGCGCAACGCGCCGGTGGACGTGACCCAGAGTGGCGTTTTCTCCGGCAATCGTGTCAGCGGGCTGGCGAATTCGATGGGTTCTTCCGCAAACCACTCCCTCGCCCTCTACACAGGTCCAACCGAGATCGTGGTGGAGCAGCCTGCTGGCATCGAACTGACCGATGGCACCTCAGTCATCGACTTTGGCACCACGGTTCTGTCCAGCGCCGGGGTGGAGCGCACCTTCACCGTGCGCAATACCGGCCTCGGAGCCTTGACCGACCTGGCCATCACCTTCGACGGCACCCATGCCGGTGAATTCACCGTGATCATCCCGCCTGCCGCCGAGGTTTTGTCGGGCGAGTCCACCAACTTCACGGTGCGATTCTCCTCCACCGCGATTGGTGCGAAAACGGCAGCCCTTCACCTTTCCAGTAATGATGACGACGAGAGCCCCTTCGATATCAGCCTGGCCGGGTCCGTGATTTCCACTGTTAACGCCACCTACGTCACAGGTGCCGAGGTGCCGCTGACCACATCAGGTCTCACTGCCACGGGGCTGGCGGTGAATCTCACCCTTGGCTACGCCCCCGAGCCGGGCACTGCCTTGACTGTGGTCAGCCTTACCGGGCCGAATTTTATCGAGGGCACCTTCAGCAATCTGGCCAACGGGGAGGTGGTGAACCTCAGCTACGGCGAGACGACGTATCCTTTCGTGGCCTGGTATTATGGCGGTGACGGCAACGACTTCGTCCTGCTCTGGCGCGACACGGCACTGGCGGCCTGGGGTGACAACGAATTCGGCCAGCTCGGGGAGAACAGCACAACGCAGCGCACCGTGCCGGTAGGCGTGGATCAAAGTGGCGTGTTGCGCGGCAAAACGATCGTGCAGGTGGCACGCGGGGCGTTGCACAGCCTGGCCTTGTGCAGTGACGGCACCGTGGCGGCCTGGGGTGACAACGAACACGGCCAGCTCGGGGACAACAGCATGACGCTTAGCCGTGTGCCGGTGAACGTGAATTTGGAAGGTGTGTTGGCTGGCAAGACCGTCGTCGCCGTCGCGGCGGGCGGATGGCACAACCTGGCCCTGTGCAGTGATGGCACGGTGGCGGCATGGGGCGGGAACCAAAGTGGCGAGCTCGGGGACAACAGCACGACGGATCGTCTCGTGCCGGTGGCGGTGAACATGGCGGACGGGAACAGCGCCTTGCTTGGCAAGACGGTGATTGCCATCGCAGGAGGTGGCGAGCATAGCCTGGCCTTGTGCAGTGACGGCACGGTGGCGGCATGGGGCCGGAACAATTTCGGCGGGCTCGGAGACAACAGCACGACGAATCGTCTCCTGCCGGTGGCGGTGAACGTGGCGGATGGGACCAGCGCCTTGTTTGGCAAGACGGTGATTGCCATCGCAGGAGGTGGCGAGCATAGCCTGGCCCTGTGCAGCGATGGCACCGTGGCAGCCTGGGGCTGGAACGACAGTGGCCGGCTCGGGGACAACAGCACGACAGATCGCCAAGTGCCGGTGGCGGTGAACGTGGCGGATGGAACCAGCGCCTTGTTTGGCAAGACCGTGATTGCCGTTTCGGCGGGCGGCTTCCATAGTCTGGCCCTGTGCAGTGACGGCACCGTGGCGGCCTGGGGCTATAACGACGGTGGCCAGCTCGGAGACAACAGCACGACAGATCGCCAAGTGCCGGTGGCGGTCAACGTGGCGGACGGGACCAGCGCCTTGTTTGGCAAGACCGTAATCGCCGTCGCGGCGGGCGGATTGCACAGCCTGGCCTTGTGCAGTGACGGCACGGTCGCGGCCTGGGGTAAGAACTTCAAGGGCCAGCTCGGGGACAACAGCACGACGCAGCGCCTCGAGCCGGTGGCGGTGAACGTGGAAGATGGAACCAGCGAACTCTTCGGCAAGCGCGTCAGCGGTCTCTCGGGCAGTTCCACAGCTGCTTTCAGCCTCGCCGTTTACGGCGCAGTCCTCCCCGAGATCTCGGTGGAGCAACCAGTTAGCATCGACCTGACCGATGGCAGTGCGACGGTCGATTTCGGCACCCCGGCACTGGTAGGTTCCGTGATCGAACGCACCTTCACGGTGCGCAACGCCGGCCCGGGTGAACTGATCGACCCGGCTATCACTTTCGATGGCAGCGATGCCAGTGATTACACGGTGACCAGTCCGCCTGCCACTCTGGTGGTTCCGGGTGGTTCCACCACTTTTACGGTGCGATTCACTCCGTCCAGCATCGGTGCGAAAACTGCCGATCTCCATCTCGCCAGCACTGATGCGGACGAAAACCCTTTCGATATCACCCTTTTCAGCAGCGGTGCGACTGAAACCACGTTGACCAACTCCTTCATCTCCGGGTCCGACGTTCCGCTGACGGTAGAGGGGCTCACCGCCACCGGGAACACCGTCGATCTCGCTTTGAACTTCGCGCCCACTCAAGGAGCCAATCTGATGGTGGTCAACAACACCGGACAGGGCTCCATCGGAGGCGCCTTCGACAATCTCGCCAACGGCGAAGTCACGAACCTGAGCTTCGGAGGAAAGAACTATCCCTTCGTGGCCTGGTATTACGGCGGCGACGGCAACGACCTCGTGCTGCTGTGGCGTGGCGTCGCCCTCGTCGCCTGGGGCGGAAACGCCTCCGGTCAGATCGGTGACAACTCCACCGTCGACCGGGCTGCTCCGGCGGTGGCCAACACAAGCGGTGTGCTGGCCGGTAAGACCATCGTCGAACTCGCAACGGGCGACTCCCACAGCCTTGCCCTCTGCACCGACGGCACTCTCGCTGCCTGGGGCGACAATGCTTTTGGACAACTCGGTGACAATTCCACCACCAGCCGCAGCGTTCCCGTGCTCGTCGACCGGAGTGGCGCCCTCTCCGGAAAGACGGTCATCGCCATCGCCGCCGGTGGCATGCACAGCCTCGCTCTATGTTCTGACGGCACCGTCACCGCCTGGGGCAGTGGGCAATTTGGACAGATCGGCGACAGTTTCACCAACGACAGCAGCGTCCCTGTTCTCATCGACCAAAGCGGAGTTCTCACCGGCAAAGCGGTCATCGCGATCGCGGCAGGCTTCACGCACAATCTGGCCCTCTGTGAAGATGGCACGCTCGTGTCCTGGGGCAACAACGAGCTAGGCACGCTCGGCAATGACAACACCACCGACAGCGCCGTCCCCGTGCTCGTCGACCAGACCGGGGTAATCTCCGGAAAGACGGTCGTCGCCATCGCTGCCGGTGGAGTCAACAGCCTGGCCCTCTGCTCCGACGGGACTCTCGCCTCGTGGGGCTCCAACACGGAGGGAGCGCTCGGCGACAGTAACGGTGCGGACAGCGATGTTCCCGTGCTGGTCGACCAAAGCGGAGTGCTCGCTGGTAAGACGATTGCCTCGATCTCGGCAGGTGATCGACACAATCTGGTTCTTTGCTCCGACGGCACTCTCGTCAGCTGGGGGTTCAACACAGCCAGCGGAAGCACGCCCTCGGCGATCAACCAGAGTGGAGTGTTGTCCGGCAAAACCGTGACTGAGATCATTGCAGGCAACGATTTCAGCGTTGTTCTCTGCGACGACGGTGCCCTCGCTGCCTGGGGATTGAACGATCTCGGCCAACTCGGCGATTCCACGATCAACGACAGCCTCACTCCCGTGCCCGTCGACCAGAGCAGCGTCCTCGCCAGCGGTCTGCTCCGAAGCCTGGACATTGCGGGATCCGGGAGCAGCGCCGCGCACAACCTGTCCGTCTATTCCATTCCGGTGAAAGTTGGAGATCCAAACGCTGCACTGCGAGCGTTCTACCTCAACCAGATCAAGAAATTCAAGAAGAAGGCGAAGAAGTTCAAAAAGAAGAAAAAGGTCGCGAAGGCGAAGAAGTTCAAAAAGAAGGCCAAGAGCTTTGCGAAGAAACTGGCGGCATTGTAGAGCCTATCCCTTTTCTTCTGCCGGGTGGCTTCCTTTTCGGATGCATCCCTTCAAGAGACGCCCGGGGAAGGAATTGAACCCTCTCCTTCCCCGAGCCAAGGGTGATCAGGATGCGGAAGGGTTGAAAGAGCGAA
>Ga0335398_10000715_pt1 | contig 58035 bp, 55 predicted proteins | sample BON03_FD_205742 | JGI IMG/M metagenome (GOLD analysis project Ga0335398, IMG submission 205742) | Freshwater microbial communities from Lake Bonney liftoff mats and glacier meltwater in Antarctica - BON-03 (spades assembly) (version 2) | ecosystem: Environmental > Aquatic > Freshwater > Ice >... | reverse complement strand
CGAACATCGCCTCCTTCATGCACAGCATCCAGAAGCAGCCCGGGAGAGTGATGCGCTATTTTTTTGGCCGACACATCTCCTACGCCACCGGTTAACTTTCGAATGTATTTAAGGGCCGCATTAATAAAGGGGTTCCTAGTTTCTTAAAGGGGTCACCCATTAGCGAGAGCAGCCAAGTGGGAAAAAGCTGTCTTTGACTTCCCTCTCCGTGGCGGATGGCGGTGTCCTTCAAGGTGCGATGGATTCGTGCCTGTCTTTTCTCTCGTTGATTCGGATGCTGCGCACCACTCGATCGGGAGTAGTGATCCGTTCAGTCACCCATCTGGTTCCAGCGTGCTGCATCGGCATGCGCCCGAGGCCCGGCGTGTTGTACATTTGGGTAATTGAGCAACCGCCTATATTCTTTGAACCATATGAACGATCTCATGTCCGGTTGGCTCCCGCCTGATTCCTCGGAAATGTTCTGGGGGGATCATCTCTCAAATCATGAGTAATGAAAAAGAACAACGGGGCGGTCTCGTGTGGGGAACCTTCATCGGTGATGCGCTGGCGATGCCGGTCCACTGGTACTACGACCGCGACGCCCTGCACCGTGATTACGGTCGGGTGACCCCTTTACAATGCTGGAACGCGCATCTTGCCGTCTTCGTAGCGCGGAGCTCCAAGTCTGCCGTATCGCCATTTCGATAATGACAGGTCGCAAACGCTGTCTCGCGCCAGAGATCACCCACCGTTCTGATTTGTGCGCTTTTCTTCTGTGAATTTCGCGGTATCATCCGCGACATACAACTATGCAAGCACGCACATGGCTTCTTCTCTTTACCGCCGGGATTTCGGTGGTGGTCTTCTCTGGCGCGAATGCTCACGCCGATGGCTTCACTGCCCGCGGATTCGTCTTCGATGACGAAAACCGCAACGGCATCCGTGACGAGGGCGAGCGCGGGATTGGAAACGTCCTGGTGTCAAATCAGCGTGAGATCGTGAAGACGAATACTCGCGGCGAGTGGGAACTGCCCTTGCGCGACGACTGCATTTTCTTCGTCATCAAGCCCGAAGGCTGGGCCACGCCGTTGAATCATCACAACATTCCACAATTCTATTACATTCATAAACCAGCGGGTTCGCCGGTTTTGAAATACGCGGGCGTCGCGCCGACCGGACCGATTCCCAAGTTTATCAATTTTCCATTGCATCGACAAAAGGAGCCGGATGAGTTCAAGGCGCTCTTCTTCGGCGATCCGCAACCACGCGATCAAAAGGAGATTGATTACATTGCCCGTGATGTCGTGGAGGAATTGATCGGAACGGACGCGAAGTTCGGTGTCACGCTCGGCGACATCATGTTTGATGATCTGTCCCTGTTCGAATCCAACAATGCCCTGATCGCTCTAATCGGTGTCCCCTGGTACAACGTGATTGGGAATCACGACATGAACTACGACTCGCCGGACGATGCGCACAGTGATGAGACCTACGAACGTTACTACGGCCCGAACTATTTCGCATACAATCACGGGCCCGTGACGTTCATCGCGTTGGACAACGTCGTCTGGGGCGGTCAAAAACCGGAGGGCAGCGGCAGCTACACGGGAGGATTGGGTGCCGAGCAGCTGGGGTTCGTCAAGAACCTGATGCCACACATTCCCAAGGATCGATTGATCGTGCTCATGATGCACATCCCCTTGTTCAACACGACGGACAAGGAACAACTGTTTCGTCTGATCGAAGACCGTCCTTACACCTTTTCAATCTCCGGACACACGCACTGGCACGCGAATCGATTCCTTGGCGAGGCGGAAGGCTGGCACGGCCGCGAACCGCATCATCACGTTGTGAATGTGACCGTAAGCGGCAACTGGTGGTCGGGTGAACCGGACGAATTTGGCATTCCTCACACGATGATGAAAGACGGCGCCCCGAACGGGTATACCATTCTGAATTTCGACGGTGAAAAGGTCGTGCTCGACTACAAGGTGGCCCGCCGTCCGGCTGATTATCAGATGAACCTATTCGCGCCGACCGAAGTGGATTCGGCGACCGCTCCGGAATCATTCATCTACGTCAACGTGTTCAACGGTTCGGAACGGTCGACGGTACGCACGCGGATCGGCGAGCAATCGGAATGGATCCTCCTCGAAAAAACGGTTGAGGAAGATCCCTATTACCTCGCACTCAAAAAATTTGAGGAGACAAGCCCGCAGAAGTTAACCAACCGTGCGCTCGGAAATCCCAGCAAATCCAACCATCTCTGGAAAGCGCCGATTCCCGCCGGGCTTCCCGTCGGCGAGCACCTGATCTTTGTGGAGACCGAGGATATGTACGGCCGAATTTTCAATTCATCGCGCTCGCTTCGCGTAAAATAATCACCGAACGTCCGCCGCCATTGACCGACCTCATCCATCGATACTTGTTGCCAACAATTAACCGGGTTGACCCGGGCATCAGTGTGGCCGGTGCTGAACGGGCGTCGTAGCCAGAGTCATCCGATGCAACATCGTCGAAACCAGCCGTGCCCGCCAAAAAAAATGCAACGACTGCAAATCAGATGAAACAAATCCTTTCCCTCTTTCTGCGGCTCATCTTCAATTGTCAACGCCCGATGAAGACGCCGCTTGTTCACAATTCCCTCACGGCGGCGGCGGTCGTCGCATCGCTGACAATCCTTAGTTGCAGTAGGGAGAAGGTCGAGGAGTCGGCTGCAGTTCAAGTGGAACCGGCGGCTGCCCGGACAAAGGGTATGAACTGGCACATGGGTTACACATGAACCGGTAACATGGGTAACACTTTTTGTTTTTAGTCTTTCTCATTCCGCGCTGCAAGCGCGTTGCTCCCAACGCCCGGCGTAGGCCGGAGGCCGGAGGCCGGAGTCGGGCGTTGGGAGAATTTTCCAGATTGCCCAGGCGCACGTTGGCGTAGCGAACACTTACCAGCCCGCTTTTCTCCTCTCGCTTGATGGCCACATCGGCCCCTTGAAAGGCCTCCCCCACGAAGCAGTTGTTTCCGTTGAGCGAGATGAACCCGGCGGTGCTCACACGCCTGGTTTCCTCGTGCGGTTCGTAGAGCCGTGTTTTGATGCCCTCATCCAGCCGCCGCGCCGAGGCTTGATAGCGCTCAGCGGGTGTTTGCTGGTCCAGTGATTCATGGGGCCTCTCCCAATTGAAGTCCTTTCGCCAACGAGCAAAACGTTGTTGTTGGGCCGCCCGGTTGGGACTTGAGGGCTGGCAGCATTCCTTTTTCATCGTCCGATGCATGCGTTCATGGGAACCGTTGTCCTGGGGACAACCCGACCGGGTGAACTCCACATCAATCCCCAGGCTGATCCACCAGACGCTCAGGCGGCTCAATCCTCCGGGGCCCATCGAAGCGAAGGGGCTGCCATTGTCCACCCGGATGATCTCCGGCAACCCATGGCTCCTGAAGGCGTGTTCGAAGCTTTTCTGTGTGGGGCCCAAGGTCTGCCCGGACTGGGCCTTCACCTTGAGGAGGTAGCGGGTGCAAAGATCACTGAGCGTCAGTGGATCACAACGACTTCCATCGCCCAGGAGAAACCATCCTTTGAAATCCACCGCCCAGACCTGGTTCACCCGCTCCGCGGGGGGCAGGTCATCGCGATCGACCTTGAAGACCCCGGGGCGCCGGCGTCGCGGTTTCACCAATCCGTTGCGCTTGAGGATCTCCCCGCTGGTGCTTCTGGCCGGAGGACTCTCGATCCCATGTTTGAGCAGGAGCACCCGGTGGAGCTTCTTGGGTCCCCAGGTCGGCCGCCGCCGCCGCTCGGCGACGATCAGCCGTTCCACCTCCACCTCCGTCCGGCAGGGAATGCTCCTGGGGGCCCGGCTTCGGTTCTCCAAACCTTGGACGCCATCTTCCTGATAACGCCTGAGCCATTTATGACCCGACTTGCGCGAGATCCCAAACTCCTGGCAGAGCTCGCTGATCGTGAAATGTCCGCTCTCTATTAGGGCGACAAACCGTTGTCTTTGTTCCATAGGTGATTCAGTTTTCCAGGGCACACGCCCAGCTTAACTGTTACCTATGTCCCCGGTTCATACCCCCAACGGCGGCGTCGATCGTGCAAACATTGATCCTTCCGGCCACCTCGCCGCGCTGAGCTCCCGTCAATTGCATGCCAGTGACTACGCTGTCACGCATCTCCGCCAAATCACCGTCATCGTTCTCAGCTTGCACTAGGAGCGACGACAAGGGGCCGTTTGGCTCGATACCAAAGAACGACTGGCCCTGTGCGAATGTGAGGAGCTCCTGCATGGTGAATGTTGATTTCCCGACGCCTGTCCGACCGCGGAACAGCAACCCACCACCACGACAGAGGAAACGACGTTTCAACAACTCGCCACAGCCGGTTCCAGCGCGCGTGCTTCCTCACCCGCTCAACAAGTTCCGCGTCGGTTCCTCGCCAACATATTCTGAAGCGTTCTATCAGTTTCATCATATTTGTTCCTTCCTGTGAGTATCGCCACACTGAGTCGTGAAAGCACAAAAAAACGGAACCTTTCGGTTCCGCTTTCATGAAATAGTTTGGAGAAATGCTTACGCCTTGGCGGTCGCTGCTTTCCAAGTGCGCTTCGGTGCTTTCGTGACCAAGCCCTTCTTGATTGCTTTGGCAGTGACGCGGATATATTTGACCTCGCCGTCGATGATCGCTTTCACGCGCTGCAAATTGGGCATGAAGCGCCGCTTCGTGGTTGAAGTTATGTGGGTACCAATACCACCCTTTTTCTTCGCTTTACCACTACGCCAAATGTGACGGCCTTTAATCGGACGTTTTCCTGTTAATTCGCAAATTCGTGACATATCAAAACCCTTTCCGCTTCGAAAGGAGCCGGGAACGTATCAATTGGGGTCCTCGGTGCAAGGTTTTTGTTCATTTTTTTCAATGATAGCAGGCGAATGGTGCGGGTCGCTGTTTCGCTTGTGAAAAAAATCACAAATTCGGCTTGAATCACTTTCGGGGCCTCCTTAGTTTGCGCAAAGCGTAGAACGACAAAGTGCGACTCGACCCATGCAGACTGCTGAAATCGGTTACAATTCCAAGATTGAAGGTGAGGTTGTCCACACCCGGTTGGACTCCGCCATCAACTGGTTTCGAAAAAACTCGCTCTGGCCCATGCCGATGGGGCTCGCCTGTTGCGCCATTGAATTGATGGCCGCAGGTGCGAGCCGCTTCGATATTTCCCGTTTTGGCGCCGAGGTCATGCGTTTTTCCCCCCGGCAATCCGATGTGATGATTGTGGCTGGAACGGTCACTTATAAAATGGCGATCGCGGTCCGCCGGATCTACGAACAGATGTGTGAGCCCAAATGGGTGATCGCGATGGGCGCGTGTGCCAGTACCGGCGGCATGTATCGCAGCTATGCCGTGTTGCAGGGCGTCGACAATATCATCCCAGTGGATGTCTACATCGCGGGTTGCCCACCGCGTCCTGAAGCTCTGCTCGATGGCTTGATTAAACTGCAGGACAAGGTTTCGAAAGAGCCCTCGTTCTCCAGGCAAAAGATTGCCTGACTCCGTTTTGAACAATTCGTTCCCTGATATCGATGTCCGCGTTGGACCAAGTTAATAAATTGAAGGCTCAGTTTGGAGATTTGATCTCTGAACCGACTGAGTTCCGGGGTGAGGTGTCGGTGAATGTCGCCGATGCGCAGCGTATCGCGGAGGTTTGTGAGTTCGCGAAGAAGGAACTCGGTTTTGATTTTCTCGTCGACTTGAGCTCGGTCGACAATTACGGCGACGATCCGCGATGGACGGTTGTTTACGAACTCGCCGGATTGGAAACGAATCATCATCTCCGGCTTCGCACCGACGTGAGTGAAGAGAAGAGTGAACTGCCTTCCGTGGTTTCCATCTGGGCGACCGCCAACTGGCACGAGCGCGAAGCCTATGACATGATGGGAATTCGCTTCGCCGGTCATCCTGACTTGCGCCGCATTTTGATGTGGGAAGGCTACCCGTATTTTCCGTTGCGCAAAGATTTTCCCTTGGCTGGAAAACCGACCGATCTGCCAGATATAGCATTTTCAAAAGCGGCTCCGCTTGAGGGTGGTCCGTTCGTAACCAGCCCTGGCGACGGCGACGCGGTTTCACGCGAACCTCGTGCAAAAACTTTTGATTCGAATTCATAGATGGCGACTGTCCAAGACATTCAAGTAAAAGACGCAGCGGCTCGTGCGAACGAGTCGGCGGATGAATTTCAGGACATGCAGGGCGAGAAGATGGTCCTCAACATGGGGCCGTCGCACCCGGCGACGCATGGTGTGTTGCGGTTGGTTTTGGAACTGGACGGTGAGCTGGTGGTCAAGGCCGATCCGGATGTGGGTTACCTACATCGCGGTGATGAAAAAATCGCCGAGAACATGACCTACACCCAGTTCATTCCGTACACGGATCGACTGGATTATCTCGCACCGCTTGCCAACAACGTTGCCTACGTGATGGCTGTCGAGAAACTACTTGGCATTCACGATAAACTCCCAATTCGCTGTCAGTATATCCGGACGATTTGTTGTGAATTGGCCCGTGTTTCCTCGCATTTGCTCGGTCTCGGGGTGTTTGCGATGGACGTTGGTGCGATGACATTGTTCCTGCACACGTTTACGCAACGGGAACACATCTACAATCTGATTGAATCACTTACCGGCGCTCGTTTTACCACGACTTACACACGCATCGGCGGTGTTGCGCGTGATTTTCCGGACGGTTGGACGGATCAATTAAGGGCATTTTTGCCAGGTTGCATAGCAGCGGTCGATGAGTTGGACCGCATGCTCACTCGAAACAAGATTTTCTTGGATCGATCAAAAGACCTTGCGGTGATTTCCCGTGAAGACGCGATCAGTTTTGGGATCACCGGCCCCAATCTTCGTTCCAGCGGTGTTGATTTTGATTTGCGTAAGGCTCGGCCGTATTTGATTTACGACGACCTCGATTTCGAAGTGCCGCTCGGAGAAGTGGGCGATTGTTATGATCGTTACCTTGTGCGCATGGCAGAGCTACGTCAGAGCGTGCGGTTGTTATACCAGTGCCTCGACAAGTTGCCCGACGGCCCCGTGAATTACGATGACGGCAAGATCGTGCTTCCGCCGAAGAACAAGGTAATGACGAGCATGGAGGAATTGATTCATCAATTCATGAACGTTACGCAGGGAGTCGATTGTCCTCCGGGCGAAGTTTATTTCGGTGCGGAAAACCCGAAGGGCGAACTGGGATTTTTTATTCACAGCAAAGGCGGCGGAACGCCGTATCGGATGAAGATCCGCGCCCCATCGTTCGTGAATCTCAGCATACTTTCGAAGCTGTTGCCGGGTTGTCTCGTGAGCGACGTGCCGGCGATTTTGGGTTCACTGGACTTCGTTATGGGAGAGTGTGATCGATGAGCGCGTTTACCATTCCAACAGAATTGAACGAAGAGATCGACGAATTGATCTCTCACTATCCCGAGCAACGCAGTGCATCGCTGATGATCTTGCACGCCGTGCAGGAGCAGTTCGGTTGGATTTCAAAAGACGCGATCGAATGGATTGCAAACCGTCTTGACCTGAAGCCGATCAACATCTTCGAGCTGGTGACGTTTTACCCGATGTTCCGTCAGGAGCCGGCGGGCAAATACCAGTTCAAAGTTTGCCGCACGTTGAGCTGTTTGCTGGGCGGTTCGGACAAGCTGCACAAACACGTTTGCGATACGTTGAAATTAGATCCAAAAAAGCACGGTTTGCAAACCACGAAGGACGGCCGGTTCTCGGTTGAATTTGTCGAGTGCCTCGCGAGTTGCGGGACCGCTCCGGTGATGATGTGCAACGAAGAATTTCACGAAGGCGTCTCGAATGAGAGCGCCGACAAAATCTTGGAGGGCTGCAAGTGAAGAAGATGGTTGCCCGACTAGGATTTGAACCTAGACAAGCAGATTCAGAGTCTGCTGTGCTACCGTTACACCATCGGGCAATGCGAGGCGGAGCGAAACCTAAATACTTTGGACTGGGAGTCAAGAGCGCGGAGCAATAATTTATGCCTGAGGAATTTCGGCTCATCTTAAAAAACGCTGACCAGGCTGGTTACACGAGTGATATCGAGTGTTACCAGAAACATGGTGGCTATGAGCCGTTGAAGAAGGTGTTCGCCCTCAAACCGCGAAAACTGGACGAGGAGAAGAGCCAGTCTCCGCAGGAATTTATTCGCGAAGACGTTAAACTGTCCGGTCTGCGTGGACGTGGTGGAGCAGGGTTCAGCGCCGGTTTGAAATGGTCCTTCGTGGATCGCAAGAGCGGCAAGCCGATCTATCTGATTTGCAACGCCGACGAATCGGAGCCGGGCACGTTCAAGGATCGCCAGATCATCCATAAAGATCCGCATCAGCTGATCGAGGGAATGATCATTTCCTGTTGGGCGAACGACGTCAAACTCGCCTACATCTACATCCGCGGCGAGATGCCGGAAGGCGCGCGCATCTTGAAGCGCGCGTTGAAGGAAGCGCGTGAAAAGAATTTCCTCGGCAAGAATATTTTGGGCAGCGGTTACGATCTTGAAATCTATATTCATCGGGGTGCGGGCGCTTACATTTGCGGTGAAGAAACCGGTTTGATCGAGTCGCTCGAAGGCAAGCGCGCTTATCCGCGAATCAAGCCACCGTATTTCCCGGCGGTGCTCGGTCTCTACATGTGCCCGACGATCGTGAACAACGTGGAGACGCTTTGTCACGTGAAGCACATCGCGGAAATGGGCGGTGCGGAATATGCGAAGATCGGTACGCCGAACAACACCGGCACGCGCATCGTCAGCCTGAGTGGTGATGTGAAGAACCCGGGTTATTTCGAGATCGAAGTCGGCAAGGCGACGATCGGTGAGTTGATTTTTGACAAGAGTTTTGGCGGTGGTTTGCGCGATGGTCGCAAGCTGCAGGCAATCATTCCTGGCGGGTCGTCATCCAAGGTTCTCAAGGGTGGCGAGAAGTTCCACATCAAGAAAAAGAACGCCAGCGGCGAAATGGAAGCGGTCGAGACGGACTTGCTTGATCTGCCCTATGATTTTGATTCGTTGATGGGTGCAGGGACGATGTCCGGTTCCGGCGCAATCATCGTGATTGATGACAGCCGCGACATCGTCGAGTGCCTGGCGAATCTCGGTGAGTTTTACGCCCATGAAAGTTGCGGTCAATGCACGCCGTGTCGCGAGGGTTCGTTGTGGATGAGCAAGGCGTTGCATCGCCTGAGCCACGGTGAAGGTCGCAAGGCAGACGCGGATTATCTACTTCACATTGCACAAAATATTCAGGGCCGAACCATCTGTGCGTTCGGTGAAGCCTGCGCCTGGCCGGTGCTGAGTTTTGTGAAGAAATTTAAGAAAGAGTTCGAAGAAAAAGGCGCTGCCGATGAAGCGAGGCGCAGCGGTGGCGCTGTCTCCAGAAAGATTGCCGCAAATCCGGGAAGTTAGTTAGAATCTCGCATGAGCACAACTGCTGATAAAATTTGCATCGAAGTGTTGAGCCTCCCGCAGGATGTCCGCGCCGAGATCGCCCACCGGTTGTTGACCAGCCTGGAGGCTGTGGATTTCGAGGACGGCACACGGGAGACATGGCTGGAGACGATTCAACGTCGCCGTCAGGAATTTGCGAACGACCGCACCGGCGCGGTTTCCGCCGAGAAATCCATGCAGGAAGCCGAACGATTGATTTCGTGAAACCGCTTGTCCTCCACTGTGAAGCCAATGTTGAATTTATCGCCGCAACCAAATACTACCAGTGCATCCGCGCAGAACTTGCGAGGGATTTTTTGCGTGCCGTCCGGCGGGCGCAAGATGCGGTGCAGAAGCAGCCGGAACGATTTTCTTACTTCGGAAAACCCGTCCGGCGGGTGCGCGTCCCGGGTTTCCCGTATCGCATGGTTTACGAGGAACTTGACGACTGCATTCACGTCGTCGGGTTCATGCACGACTCACGAAACTCGGGCTATTGGAAGAACAGGTTGAGCTGACATGTCGAACCCCGCTCCAACTGAAGCCAAGCCGACCGTCGAAACGATCAAGATCAAGATCAACGGCAAGGAATTTGACGTTCCGAAGACGATGCCGGACTGGCAGGGCAAGCCGCAGCCGACGACAATGTTGCAGGCGTGCAAGCACGTTGGGATTGAGATTCCGCATTATTGCTATCACCCGAAGCTGCCGGTGTCGGGCAATTGCCGGATGTGTTTGATTCATTTTGGCATGCCGAAAATGGGGCCCGACCGCAAACCGGTCGTCGACGATGCGGGCAACGCGCAGATCATGAAAATGGTTCTGCCCTATGAACCAGGAACAGCCCGCGGTGCAATCTCCTGTGCATCGGGTATCTCGCCGGGCATGGAGTTGTATCCGAACTCGCCTGAAACGAAGCAGATGCGCGAGGCGGTTCTCGAATCGCTCCTGATCAACCATCCGCTCGACTGCCCGATTTGTGATCAAGCGGGAGAATGCAAACTTCAGGAGTACTCGCTCGAACACGGTCAGGCGCGAAGCCAGTTTGTTGAGACCAAAGTTCACAAGCCAAAGGCGGTCAATCTCGGCCCGCGCATCACGCTTGATGACGAACGCTGTATTCTTTGCACTCGTTGCATCCGGTTTACCCGCGATATTGCCGGGGACGACGCGTTGGGCATTGTGAATCGCGGTTCCTACAACACGATTGCGGGCTGGAAAGAAGGCGCGTTCGACAACAACTACACGTTGAACACCGTCGACATTTGCCCGGTAGGTGCGCTGACTTCGAATGATTTCCGGTTTCAGATGCGCGTCTGGTTCTTGAAGGAAACCAAGTCGATCTGCACCAGTTGCGGAACGGGCTGCAACATCACGGTTGGTTCGCGCGAAGGAAAAGTTTACCGCTACGAACCGCGCGACAACGACGCGGTCAACAGTTCGTGGATGTGCGATTCAGGTCGTTTGAATTACCGATGGACTGCTGACGTGAAACGCTTGAAGGAAATCGTGAACTTGCGATCCGAAGCGTGCACCTGGCCGTCAGTCATCAAGGAAATTTCGAATCTCCTGAATCTTCAGGCTGAAGGCAGTGTGGCGATCATCGCGTCAGGTCGGCAGACCACCGAGGAACTTTACCTGCTGAAGAAGCTGGCGGACAAATCGGGTGCAATGACCGACATCGTTCCGCGCAACGGCGAGGGGGATCATCTGCTGGTCAATGCTGACAAGAATCCAAACACGAACGGGGCGAGGTTGACCGGATTTGCGCCGGACCAAGTGGGTTCCAACATCAGCAAGATAGCGGAAGCCATTTCGGCGGGAAAAATTAAGACTCTGATTGTCTTCGGCGAAGACGTGACCAAAGCGGGAATTAGCGAAGCTGTTCTGAACAAGCTCCACACGCTGATCGTGAGTGATATTTTGCCGAACAACACGACGGCCAAAGCGCACTATCTCTTGCCTGGCTGTGCGCACATCGAGAAGCGTGGAACGTTTGTGAACGTGAAAGGTCGGTTGCAGAAATTCATGCAAGGTGTGGATGCGCCGGGCGAGGCGCGTGCGGAATGGGAGTTCCTCTACGAACTCGTCCATAACGTGACCGGGCAGAACGGCATCAGCAGCATTGAAGGGTTGTTCAACCAGATGGCCGGCGAAGTGAAGGCGCTCAGCGGCGTTACTTGGGCATCCATCGGTCATCAAGGCGTGGACGTTGAGATTTAGATAACATGGACTGGGACTTCATCATATTTAGCGTCATCAAGATCGTCTGTGCGGTCATCGCACTGCTGACGATGGTGGCGTATTCGGTCCTGGTCGAACGCAAGGTTTCCGCGTTTATTCAGGATCGTGTTGGTCCCAATCGGACATCGATTCCTTGGATTGCGGCAATCCCGGTGATCGGCCCGTTTCTGGTAAGGCTCGGCATTTTTCAACCGATCGCTGATGGGGTGAAGTTCATTCTCAAGGAAGATTTTACCCCGGCGCACGTTCGCAAGATCTACTTCTGGCTGGCTCCGATGATCGCGATGATCCCGGCGTTTCTGACCATCGCCGTCATTCCGTTTGGATCGACCATGGGCAAGCAGTCGATGGTGATCTCCGATTTGAACGTTGGAGTGCTCTATTCCTTCGGGATCGTTTCACTGGCAGTCTACGGAATCGTGCTGGCGGGTTACGCGTCGAATTCCAAATACCCCTTCTACGGCGGCATCCGCTCGAGCGCGCAGATGATTTCCTACGAGCTCGCGATGGGCATGAGCGTGATCCCAATTTTCCTGTTCTGCGGAACGCTGAACCTGAGCGAGATCATTTACGAGCAGTCTGGCGGAGCCTGGTTTGTCTGGCGCTCGCCGATGACCTTTCTCTCGTTCATTATTTTCTTGATCGCCGCATTCGCCGAAACGAACCGGCTTCCATTCGACATGCCGGAATGCGAAACCGAACTGGTCGGCGGTTATCACACGGAATACAGCTCGATGAAGTTCGCGCTGTTTTTCCTTGGTGAATACGCGGCGATGATCGCGGTAAGTTCGTTGATGGTGGTGCTGTTCTTCGGCGGATGGACGCTGCCATTATTCGGATTGAATGAACCCGCTGAGACGATTTGGATGGGGATTCTTCACATTCTCATCTTCATCACGAAGATGTTGTTTTTTATGGTTGTGTTCATCTGGGTGCGCTGGATGATCCCGCGCTTTCGGTATGATCAGTTGATGGACCTTGGCTGGAAACGGTTCGTGCCGCTGGCCATCGCCAACATCGTCATCACGGCCACGTGGCTGTGGTGGACCGCATAATATTTTGTCACGCATGTTAGTTAAACGCGCAAAACTAAGCTGGCTGGAACGCTTGTATTTCCCAGCTCTCATCGAGGGCTTCAGGATTACGTGGCGTCACTTCGCGCGCACGTTGTTCAAGAAGGCGATCACGATGGAATACCCGGAACAACGCTGGGTAGTTCCACCGGGTTATCGCGGGGCACCGTATTTGGTGAAGGACACGGAGAACAACACCAAGTGTGTGAGCTGCCAGCTCTGTGAATTTGTCTGTCCGCCGAAAGCGATCCGCATCGTGCCGCCCGGCAAGGATGGGCCGAAGGCGGATCTGGCGAATGCGGAGAAGATGCCCTTGGAGTTTGAGATCAACATGTTGCGTTGCATCTTCTGCGGATTTTGCCAGGAAGTCTGTCCGGAGGAGGCAATCTTTTTGCAGGAAGATTATTCGCTGGTCGGGCTTACGCGTGCCGAGATGATTTACGACAAGGAAAAGTTGCTGGAACTCGGCGGCGTTCATCAGGGACCGATCCGGAAGTGGGACAAGAAGCTCAAGGACGCGGAAGCGCAGGAAGCGTTTCCGATCAAGAACAACTGATTATGAACACTTCCCGATTCAAGAACGCCATTTGTGCCAATGTGTTTGTGATCAGTATTGGACTGGCATTGCTTGCGATTTCGGGATGCTCGACGGCTTCATCCGGACAGCGAAATGCCCTGCAACTCAACGCGACCGGGGATGCTGGACTTGAATTCAATTTGGTAGTCACACGTGGCGGTGCAGAGATTCAAAATCAATTATACACAGTGCCCACGAGTCTGCTGTTGGAGGGTCGCGACCTTGAATTCGTGTGCGTTCACGGGAAGAAGCCGGGCAACTTGGACATTAATGTCACCCGCGACGGTCTTTCGGTTTCCGTATCTTCAACGAGCGCACCTAGGTTCGTCAGTGAGTTCAAAGTCCGCAATAACGAAATCGCGATGACCACCAGAATGGCACGGGCGGCAGCGGCGGCAAACGCAACAGAGTGAGCATGGAGAATTTTCTATTCTATATCTTCGCCCTGCTGACATTGCTCAGCGGCCTGCTCGTGGTCGCAAATCCGTTCAGTCGCAATCCCGTGACCAGCGCGATGTTCCTCGTTCTGACGATGGTGTTTCTTTCCGGTCTGTTTGTTCTGCTTCACGCGTTCTTTCTCGCAGCCGTGCAAATCCTCGTCTACGCCGGCGCGGTGATGGTGCTTTTCCTGTTCGTGATCATGTTGCTGGACATTAAGGCTGAAGAACAACGCAAGATTAAGTTCTTCAGTTTGGGGCTCGGTGGTGCTGCTGTTGGTGGTTTGTTGCTCCTGATTCTCATTTCCATTTTCCAGGGCGAAATCGGGCCGGGTGGTTATCCGCGTTTGGAAGGCACCACTGCCGACCTCGGTAAATTGCTCTTCACCAACTATCTGTTGCCCTTCGAAATTGTCTCGGTGCTTCTGCTGGTCGCGATGGTTGGTGCCATTCTGCTCAGCAAAAAGGATCTGAAGTAAAATATCGAATACCGAATGCCGCATGCCGAACCATATTCGAAAATCGAATGCCTAACCGCTGTTACGGTGATGGCTTTGGCTTTGGCTTTGGCTTTGGCTTTGGCTTTGGCTTTGGCTTTGTCTCGGGATGAATTGCGGCCTGATTCGGACATCGGATTTCGGGTTTCGAATTTCTAACCATGCACGTCGGACTCGAACATTATTTGATCGTGAGCTCAGCCCTGTTTTGCACCGGACTGCTGGGAGTGCTGTTGCGGCGTAATTTGTTGATCATCTATATGGGGCTCGAACTCATGCTGAACGCCGGCAATCTCGCGCTCGTGTCGTTCTCCCGGTTTAACAACAATCTCGAAGGCCAGGTCATGGTGTTCTTCATTATCACCGTCGCTGCAGCGGAGGTCGCTGTTGGCCTCGCGCTAATCGTCGCGCTCTATCGCAAACGACAGAGCGCCCATACTGAAGATCTGACCCGCTTGAAATTCTGAGCATGGATACGTTGCCCTGGATCATCTTGCTGCTGCCGCTGCTTTCCGCTGCGGGAATCACGATCTTTACCCAGAAGCACCGTGATCTTAGCGCGAAAATTTCGATAGGCGCGGTCAGTATCGGGTTTGTGCTGAGCTTCATTCTGTTCCTTTCCTATCGTGGCGAAGCCGTGCCGACACAGCAGATCGAATGGATAAATGTCGGCAACCTCGGTATCGATATCGGCATTCAACTGGACGCGATCAGCCAGATGATGCTGTTGATCGTAACGGGTGTTGGCGGGCTGATTCACATCTACTCCTATGGCTACATGCGGGAAGACCGCAGCGTCAGTCGATTCTTCGCGAGCCTGAGTCTGTTCACGTTCTCGATGCTCGGTATCGTGCTTGCGAACAACTTCGTGCAGATGTTCATTTTTTGGGAACTGGTCGGTCTCTCCAGTTACCTGCTGATTGGGTTTTGGTATGAGAAACCATCGGCTGCTGATGCCGCAAAAAAAGCCTTCATCACCAACCGTCTCGGTGACTTTGGGTTCATCCTCGGAATCATCATTGTTTGGGCGCTCGTAGGCACCGTGAGTTTCGATGTGGCCAAGGACAGGCTCGCGGCCGACCCGATGTTGCTCGGATCAATGGCGACAATTGCCGGTCTCCTGATTTTCTGTGGTGCCATGGGCAAGTCTGCTCAGTTCCCACTGCACGTCTGGTTACCGGACGCGATGGAAGGTCCGACGCCGGTGTCGGCTTTGATCCACGCCGCAACAATGGTCGCCGCTGGTGTCTTCATGTTGTGCCGGACATTCTTTTTGTTCGAAGTTCCGCAAGCATGGCCTGACGGCGTTCTTGAATACCTGCCGATCCTGGAAGGTGTGACCGCACTTGGTGTGATCGCCTGGATCGGTGGTATCACAGCGTTGCTTGCGGCGTTGATCGCGGTTCAGCAGGACGACATCAAACGCGTCCTTGCGTATTCAACTCTTTCCCAACTCGGTTACATGGTGATGGCGGTCGGCGTCGGTGCGCCGGTGGCAGCGATGTATCATCTGACGACCCACGCGTTTTTCAAAGCGCTCCTGTTCCTCGGAGCTGGATCCGTGATTGTCGCCATGCATCACGAACAAAACATGTGGAAGATGGGCGGCTTGAAGTCGAAGGTGCCGACGACGTATTGGACGTTTATGATCGGCACGTTCGCGTTGTGCGGAATCCCTCCGTTCAGCGGGTTCTATTCGAAAGATGCGGTGCTTGCTGCGACGTTGGATTCCGGTCACGGGCATCCGCTTCTCTTTGTGATCGGGGTCAGTGCAGCGCTGCTTACCACATTTTACATGTTCAGGCTGGTGATCATTACCTTCTGGGGCGGACCAAGATCCGACGCGGCAGAGCACGCACATGAATCTCCGAAGGTCATGACCGTCCCGCTGATGTTGCTCGCGTTCCCCAGCACGGTGGTCGGTTTGTTTGGGCTCGACGCATTTCTGAGCCAGCAACTCCCGGTCGCCCACCCGATTGAATACCATGGAATCTTTGCGGCAATTCTGGAGCCGATCAACCACTCGCCGCTTGCCGCTTCATTCGGGATGCTGGCCGTGTTTATTGGTGGACTGGCTGCGTGGAACATTTACAACCGCGCCGAGGAAGATCCCTTGTTCTACCGCTGGACGATGCTCACCGACGGCATGCGCAACCGCTTTTACTTCGATGAGATCTACGCGTTCTTGATCCGTATCACTCACGAAGCGCTTTCACGTCTGGCCGGATGGTTTGATCACTTCATCGTGAGCGGTTTGTTTGTGAAGGGCACAGCGTTGTTCTTTGAGATCACCGGACGCTTGTTGCGTCTGGTCCAGACAGGTAATTTGCAAACCTCCGCGTTCCTGCTCGTGATCGGTCTGGTCTTTGTCATCTTGCTGGCGATTCGTGTGACGACTCATTAATCAATGTCACCTCTTTCCTACATAATTGGTTGGCCGCTGCTCATGGCAGTGCTGCTGATCTTTGTGCCGCGCGGCAACCGGTTGCTGCTCCGTGCAGGTGCGCTCATCGCGACGTTCATTCCGATGGTGCTGGCGATCAAAATGTTCGGTGATTTCGATACAGCGGTCGCCGGAGTGGGTGGTTACAAATTCATTCAACAGGTTCCTTGGATTGAGTCACTGGGGATCAGCTATTTCGTTGGAGTTGATGGAATTAACGTTGGCTTGATTTTGATGGGAACCATCGTCGCGTTCGCCGCGGCCTGCGTGTCCTGGGAAATCAAAAAGAACGAAAAAGAATACTACTTCCTTCTGATGGTGATGGTTGGCGGTATCCTCGGTGCGTTTTCGTCGCTGGATCTGTTCTTCTTCTACTTCTTCCACGAACTCGCGCTGGTTCCGACGTTCATCATGATCGGCATCTGGGGCAGGGGAACGGAGCGGAATTTTGCGACCTTCCAGATGACGATGTATCTGACGATCGGCGCATTGATCGCTTTGGTTGGACTCATTGCACTCTATATCGCGGCTGGTCAAAATACCTTCGATCTCGTCAAGCTCACTCAGTATTTCGAGGAGAATCCGCTGAAGCCATCGACCCAGAACTTCATTTTCCCATGGCTGCTGTTTGGGTTTGGGATTTTGGTTTCGCTCTGGCCATTTCACACTTGGGCACCGATCGGTTACGGCAGTGCTCCGACTGCGACCGCGATGCTGCATGCTGGAGTCTTGAAGAAGTTTGGTCTCTACGGTTTGATTAAAGTAGCTCTACCTCTACTGCCACAAGCCGCACAAAGCTGGGTGCACATCATCGCTGTGCTGGCGATCGGAAACATTGTTTATTGCGGCTGGGTAGCGATGCGGCAACGCGACCTGAACATGCTCATCGGAAATTCCAGTGTGGCGCACATGGGCTTCACCTTCCTCGGGATCGCCAGCCTGACGTTGATTGGCATCACCGGAACCGTGGTGGTGATGGTTGCTCACGGACTGCTGGCAGCATTGACCTATGGATTGAGCGGCTACCTGTATCAACAGACCGGCACACTGGACATCCGGAAACTGGGCGGGCTGATGCAGCGCATGCCGTTCATTGGAACCGCGTTGGTGATGGCGATGATGGCCGGTTGCGGACTCCCCGGCTTCGCAAATTTCGCCGGTGAACTGCTCGTGTTGTTTGGTTCATGGAATTCACTCTCAGGATTTGTCGTCGTTGCCGCCTGGGGCGCACTTGTCATTGGTGCGATTTACATGCTGCGTGGTATTCGAAACGTTTTGCACGGTCCGGGCGTAAATCAGGACTCCACGATTGAAGATGCCAACATCTGGCGGAAAGTTCCGTTCGTTCTACTGCTCGTCGCGTTACTCTGGTTTGGTGTGTTCCCCGGCAAACTGGTGAACAAGATCAAGCCCGACGCAGCGAAGATCGTGAAGGCGGTAAACGATCGTTGACGATTTATTGATGAACGCAACTCTGATCAGTTTGGAAGTGGCGGTTGTGGCTCTGGGGCTGGTGTTCCTGCTTCTCGATCTCTGGACCCCCACGCCGCTCAAACGACAGCTCGGTGTGGCGGCTGCGGTTGCCGTAGCCATTATCTTCGTGTTTAGTTTCTTCGCGGACGGGAGCTTCACTCAATACGCGTTCAACGACAGCTATGTTCGTGATCCGCTGGCTCTCTTCTTCAAACGTTACTTTCTCCTGGCCGGTGTGATGGTGCTCCTGTTGCAGGTTCATTACGCGGACCGGATCCAGTCGGGCATTTCCGAATACTATTCGCTGACCTTGTTTGCACTCGCTGGGATGATGTTCACCTCATCGGCGAATAATCTGATTGTCATGTTTGCCTCATTGGAACTTGTCACGATCACGTTCTACGTGCTGACAAGTTTTCAGAGGAACCGGATTGAGTCGCTCGAAGCAGGCGTGAAATATTTGATCATGGGCGGTGTGGCTTCCGCGTTCATGGTGTTTGGAATGGCATTTATCTTTGGCAGCGCGGGCACATTTAACTTTGTCGAGATCTACCAGAATTCGGCTAACTTGATCGGGAATTCGGTGTTCCTGATCGGCTACCTGTTCGTCCTCGCGGGAATTGGCTTCAAGATCGCAGTGGTCCCGTATCAGATGTGGGCGCCGGATGTTTATCAGGGATCACCTACACCGACGACGGCGTTTCTGGCGGTGGGTTCGAAGGCGGCGGGTTTTGTTTTGTTGCTACGACTGGTGTACGGCGTCGCGCCAAATGTCGCGGGGCAGTGGACGCTGGTCATCATAGTGATTTCGGCGGTGACCATCCTCTACGGGAACCTGTGCGCCATTGCACAAAACAATTTGAAACGTCTGTTTGGCTATTCGAGCATCGCCCACGCGGGCTACCTTCTGCTCGGTGTTGCGGCCCTCAACCAATCTGGTGCGGCGGCGGTTCTTTATTACCTTTCCGGTTATTTGTTCACCGTGATTGCGGCGTTCACGGTGTTCGTGCTCGTCATGGACAAACTGGATGACGCAGACATAAAATCATTGGCCGGATTGAATCAACGTTCGCCGTTGCTTGCTGGGGCGATGACTATGTCCGTCGTGTCGCTGGCGGGAATTCCGCCGCTGGCAGGTTTTGTCGGGAAATTTCTCCTGTTTAAATCTGCATTGGAGGAGGGAGCGATGCAGCCTGCTTTTTACGTGTTGGTCGCGGTGGCGATCATCGGCGTGGTGATCAGTCTCTACTACTATTTCAAGGTGATCCAAACGATTTTTTGGCCGCGTGAGATTACCAACGAGGAACCAATCGAAGTGCCCGCCTCTTTGCGCGCTGCTTTATGGGTCTGCATGGCGGGAATGCTCTACCTCGGAATCTTCCCCGACATTCCGCTCACGCTTGCCAAACAGGCCGTCGCTGTTTTCCAGTAAGGCTGGTTATTTGTCGGAATCCTCCGACGTCTTCTTCGATTTCCGATCAACGCCGAACAGGACCGTCGTCGGACCGTCCTTTACCGGATCGTAAAATGCCCGGTTAAAACCTGCTTCACCGGCGGAAGGTTCGGTCCCACCATAATCCGCCGGAGCGAACGGATTGAAGAGCTGCAACACGGAACCGAACGTTCGTTTCTTGATCGCCGGTGTCACCGTGCCGTGTATCTGCACGCGCTCCAGCTCAATCGTTGTCAGCGTGTTGGTGGGAACGGCTTCGATGGGGATGTTGGTGCTGATGATCAGATCGGTGACGATGAAGTCGCTGACGGCACTCTGATCGTAAGTCAAGCCGGTGAGCTTCAATGAAGTGAATGCCTCCGGCGGCGGCGTGAGTTTGGTTTCTTCAAACAGTTTCTTTTCGGTCAGGGCGGGATTCGGGGTGGCTTTTTCGTCATCCTGACCATTGCCGCTTGCGCCGCCGATCAGCACCACAAGAACCGACAGGGAAAGTGTTTTCATGAATCTACAATGGTGGATTTATGCCGGGTGTCAAATCCCGTTTGCTACTGAGCAGCGCCGACAGAGTCCTCTTTCTCAGGTGTATCGAGGGGGGCCGGTTTTGAGGTGAAATCCCAGGTCATGACGTCGATGTGTCTGGCAAGTGCACGACCGACGAAATGGGCCGAAACGGTGCGGTCGTACCAGAAACCTTCGTCGTCGCGGGTTCTCTCTATCTTCAGGCGGATCTGGTCCAGAGACGCCAGTATCCCCCCCCACATTTTAACTTTCTCCCGTAGTTGAATGTCCGCCTTCACCATCTCGTATTCATCCTCATCCACCCAGATGATGCCCCCCATCTGGTCGATGACACGGTCGAACATACTGGTGGATTTTGACTCGGTTGCCCCGGGTTTGAAGCCGACCACCAGGCAGGGCCGATCCTCGACCACGTCTCGCCCGTGAACCGTGAAGGTGAAACGATCCAGAATGTTCTCGGTCATGTAGGCGTCCATCTGCTCGGAGCGATTCGGCAGGTCCTGGTCATTGTTCCCCGCACGTCGGCGTCCGTCCTTCTTAGCGTGACGTTCGATCTCCTTCTCGGTCGGTGGCTTTCCGTTATACCGAATCAGTTCGCTGGCCCGGTTGCCCGGGCGAAGGATGATCTGCTTCACGTATTCGTTGCGCTCCTTCACGTCACCCCGGCCGTTGTACTCCTCGGTCACATTCGTCCGGTAATACGACATCACCGCCGTATGCTGATTGGTGAGGTTTTGACCGGCGCGTTCGATCATCTTTTGGATGACGATTCCGACGTCGGGCAAAGGCGTTGGAGGGGTGTCGTCCCCCAGCGCGCTATCCGGCTTGATCGGCAGGCTGATCAAGAGCAGAAGGAAAACAAAGCGCGCGTTCATGTCCGACTATTCGCCGATCTGCGTCTTGATCGCGCGACAGATCTCCTGGGACCAGGTGTTCAGAACGGCTTCGTCCCGGCCTTCGATCAACAGTCTGGCCTTCGGTTCCGTGCCGGAGTAGCGGAGCAGTACTCGTCCACCCTGGGGCGTCACGGCGGCCTCGGCCTTGCTCACCATGTCGAGAATGCCATCGAGTTTCTCGAACGCGATCTTTTCGCGCACGCGCACGTTGCTTACGAGCTGCGGGAATCGTGTCCAGCACTTGGCCAGCTTGGAGAGCGCGAGATTCCGGTTTTTGATAATCCGAAGAATCTGCAGCGCGGCGACGAGGCCGTCACCGGTGGTGCTGTAGTCGCGATAAATCAGATGGCCGCTCTGTTCGCCGCCAAAGGTGTAATCGTTCTTGAGCATCTCCTCGATGACGTTCTTGTCTCCGACCGCGGTCCGGACGACCTTGCCGCCGGCTTCGTTGATCGCGGCGTCGAGGCCTGCGTTGCTCATCACTGTCGAAACCAGCGTCTTCCCGGCGAGTGTGCCCTCACGCAACATCTCCAGACTTGAGATCGCCATGATGTCGTCGCCGTCGATCAGATTGCCGGTTTCGTCGCACAGGATCACCCGGTCGGCGTCGCCGTCGTGCGCGATGCCGACGTCCGCGCGGAGTTCGCGGACTTTGGCACACAGATTTTCCGGATGCATCGAGCCGCATTCAAGATTGATATTCTTGCCGTCCGGCTGGTTGCCGAGGACGAATACTTCCGCGCCCAGCTCCCGCAACACGCAGGGCGTCGACTTGTAGGCGGCCCCATTTGCGCAATCGACCACGATCCGAAGTCCTTCGAGGGTGAGTCCTTTGGGGAACGACGCCTTGGCGTACTCGATGTACCGGCCCAGTGCGTCGTCGATGCGGACGGCCTTACCAATCTGGCTGGCGGAAGGGCGCAGCACCGTGCTCTCGTCGCGAAACACCAGTTTCTCAATCCGCTCTTCAATCTCGTCGGCCAGCTTGTAGCCGTCGGCCCCGAAGAACTTGATGCCGTTGTCCGAGTAGGGATTGTGTGAGGCCGTGATGACGATGCCTGCGTCGGCCCGGAGGCTTCGCGTGGCATAGGCGACCCCCGGAGTCGGGAGTGGGCCGATGAACAGTACATCAACGCCCATCGAAAGAATACCCGCCGAGATCGCGTTTTCCAGCATGTAACCGGACAGCCTGGTATCCTTGCCCAGCACGATCTTGTGCCTGCCGCGGTCGCGCGCCTGCGTTTCAAGATTCTTGAACACGTGCCCGGCCGCGCGGCCCAATCGCAACGCGGTTTCCGCCGTTACGGGTTCAATGTTGGCGGTGCCCCGCACGCCATCGGTTCCGAATATTTTCTGATTTCTGCTCATTGAATGGATTCTATTTTATTAAAGTGGTTCAAGCGTTTCCGCGACGACCTTTACGACGATGTTGGTCGGCACGACTGAGATCACCTTCACGCCGGCGGGGACCTTCACACTGACGGCGACCGTGTTGGTGGCTCCGGTGGTCAGGTTTGACACATCGACGTAGGCGAGCACGTCATTGATCGTGATCGGATTCATGATCTCGGCCGCGCCCCGGAGCGAGATCGTGACGTCCTCAGGATACAATACGACATTTTGAAGCCCGTTCTGCTGGCTGAGCAACTGGACATGGTATCCGTGAAATTCTTTCGTGATCTTGTCCTCGAAGAGATTGCCGCCGATGTCGATGATGCCCTCCTCACCGGTGTGGTAGGTCGACCAGATGACCATCGCGATCAGCAGCGAAAACAGCTTCCAACCGAGGTTGTTAAAAATCAGGTTTCGCCAGTTCATGACGCGGTGGGGTTTTCCTTGGCGACTGTTGGCGGGGCCACCTCCGGCTTCGGCGTGTCGTTTCGAGGCCGAGCCCGGAAGAGGTTGACGAGATTGTTGGTCTTGGCCTCGACGATGATGACGTCCGTCAGGAAGGAACGAAGTTCTTCAATCGTCAGGCCACGCTTCAGGTCTCCCTGATAGGCGTAGGAAATGGCTCCAGTTTCTTCTGAGACCGCGACAACCACGGCGTCCGTCTCCTCGCTCAATCCGAGGGCCGCGCGGTGCCGCGTGCCCATCGATTTCTGAAGATCCTGTCGTTGCGTGAGGGGAAAGATGCAGGCCGCCTTGAGGATGCGCCCGTTGTGGATGATCACCCCGCCGTCGTGGATTGCGTTGTTCGGAAAGAAGATCGTCTCCAGCATCTCCGGCGTGGCCACGCTGTCCACCCTCACGCCGGACCCGACCGCGTCTTCCAGATTGTTCGCCCGTTGGATCGCGATCAACGCGCCGATGCGGACGTCCGCAAGCCGTTCCACGGTTTCAACGATCACCTCGATGTAGTCACGCTCCTGCTGCATTGTGCTGAACAGCTGCCGGTTTCCGAGCTGCCCAAGCAGGCGCCTCACCTCGGGTTGAAAAATGACGAGCAGCGCGACGCCGCCAAAAGCGAAGAACCCTTTCAGCAGATAGAAGAGCACGTGGAGATTCAGGATCTTCGTCGCGAAGGTGAGGAGTATGATCGCCCCGAATCCGATTACCACCGGCCAGCCGCGCGTGCCGCGAACGAACATCAACGCATAATAGATGGCGACGGCAAGAATGAGAATCTCAACCGGCGGTCTCCAGTTATCGATGAATAATTTCAGCTGCGACATGTCCTGCGCTGTGTGATTACGGCTTCGGCCACCTGCAACGCCTGCCGGGTGGCGGCGACATCATGGACCCGGACGATCTGAACGCCATCTCTCGCGGCCAGGACGGCGGCGGCTAGCGAGCCGGGCAATCGGTTGTGGGCGGCGGCCCTCGTCAGGCCTTCGATGAACGACTTGCGTGACGCACCCAACAATAGCGGGCGATTGAATTTTTGGAAACCGGATAATGCCGCGAGCAGTTGTATATTTTGTCCGGCCGTCTTGCCAAACCCGATTCCCACGTCCAAAACAACTTGGTCCGGTTGAACGCCGTGTTCGAGAAAGCGCTCCAACCGGTCTTCAAAAAATGTTTCCACTTCCGCCACGACATTCCGGTAGCCGGGGGAATTTTGCATCGTCTGCGGCGTCCCCTGCATGTGCATCGCGATGTAGCCAGCCCCGGTCGACGCGGCGAGTTTCCACATTTCCGGTTCGGACCGGTTCGCGGCGATGTCGTTGATAATGTCCGCGCCGGCGGTAATGGCAGCACTCGCCACCTCTGCTTTCTGCGTGTCGATTGAAATAGGGATGTTCGGAACCCTGGTCCGGAGTGATTCGATGACCGGAATCACCCGTTCGAGTTCGAGTTCGGCGGCAACCGGAGTCGCTCCCGGCCGGGTCGACTCGCCGCCGATGTCGACCAGGTCGGCTCCTTCCTCGACCAGCCGGAGCGCGTGGGAAACAGCCGCGTCGGTGGGGTAGTGCCGCCCGCCGTCGGAAAATGAGTCCGGCGTCACGTTCACGATCCCCATGATCATCACGGATCGGGGAAACGTGAACTCAAACTGCCGGGCTCTAAAAATCATTGGAGAAATTGTGGACCGGCCGGAATGCCCGACGTGCGGCTACGGCTGGATCAGCGGTTCGGGATACACGTCCGGTGTTTCGCGGTTGAAAATTTCGGTGTTGAACGCGACGAGCAGGTTCGGCGTGGTTCCGTTGTTTTGAAAGGTGTGCGGGCAGTTCGGCGGAAACACAAACCGAACGATTTCGCCCTCGCCGATCACCACACTGTGGTCGCCGGATTCATCGCGAAACTTCACCAAAGCGGGGCCTCCCTGTGATGCGATCTCGGTCCCGATCTTGTGGAAATGGTTTCCACGGATTCCACCTGGTTCGGTGACGACCACGTGGCAATTGTGCTGGTCGCCGAGTTCGGTGTGATCAAGCGGTTCCCAGACGCTGCCCCGGTGATCTGATTTCTGGTCGATCTGTTCAACAAGGACTTTCATGAGTGTCAGTCTATGAAGAAGAACTCGTTGGAAACCAGCAATACTTGCGCGAGCCGTTCCCACGGCGTGAGTGCCGGAACCAGCTCGGTCCGGCCGGCGAATTGTTTGGCGGTGTTCCATTCCCCGCGCGGGACATCCGTTGCTTCAACCAGATCGTGGGAATAACGGATGGTGGCCTCCCATTTGAACGAGTCAAAGCTGGGCTCCGACCGGCAGTCTACAACCAGATCAATGTGGTCACCGGGTTCGACCTCAATTTCTGAAATCTGCGTCTCAACCGAACCGTTGCTGGCGGTCCATGCCTCGCCAGAACCGGTCTTTGACCACACGATGCGCGCCCGCACGCCGTCGCCTTTGGCGGATTCGTGTTTCAACACTCCGGTGATCGAAATCGCGCCTTTTGCAGGGGCCGTCCACCGGCGAATGACGGCGTGTTCCTGATTGTTCCCCGGATGTCCACCGTCCTTTCTGAGCAGAGCCCAACCATGAACCGGATCGGGCAACTCGCCTGAAACCTGCCACTGATCTTTCGTGAATTCGGCGAACGGCGTGAAGCTGCCGACTTGGTTTTGATCCTCGTCAAACCGGCCGTAACCGTACTGCCAGTCGGGCACCTCGGGTTCCGGTTCCGGTCGTGACTGTTCGGAGGTGACGAAACGCAACGCCCGGTTGAATTCGCGGTCGGTCGGCTGCCGTTGGACGGCCAATTGGTAAAGTTCGCGGATTGTCTTTTCCGCGTTCTGCGCTTCGTCGTCGGCTCCAGCGCGGTTGGCCAACGCGCGAGATTCACCGGCGATGAACGGACTGTTCATCAAAAACAAGGCCTGCTGCGGGACGGTGGTGGTGAAGCGCCCCGCGCTGCTCGTGTCCGGGCTGGCGAGGTCGAACGTCCGGAACATTCCCGGGAGATTCTGCCGGTCGATGTTTCCGTAGATGGACCGGCGCGTGGAGTAGTTTTTGCCATCGATCTCGACGGAACGTCCGCCAATGGTGGAATCCAGATTTCCGCCGACCGCCAGCAACGAATCCCGCATGTCCTCGAAGCCGAGGCGTTTGCGATTCTGTCTCCAGTAGAACCGGTTGTCCTGATCGCTCGCTCGTGCCTCGGCGGTTTCCATGCTCGCCTGCTGGTAGACAGCGGAAAGCAGAATCCGGCGGTGCAGTTTCTTGAGGGACCACTTGTCCTCGTGCATGAACGTCCAGGCCAGATGATCGAGCAGGTCCGGATGGGACGGCGGATCGCTGCGCACGCCAAAATCACTTGGCGTGTCGACGAGCGGTCGGTTGAAATATTGCATCCACACCCGGTTGACGATGACACGTGCGGTCAGCGGATTGGTGTCGCTGGCGATGGCCTCCGCCAGTTCCAGCCGACCGCTTCCTTTTTCAAACGGCTTGCGATCTTCGGGACTGAGAATCTCCAAAAACTGTCGCGGAACGGCGTCGCCGTTGACGCCTGCCTGCCCGCGTTTGAAAATATGCGGATCGTAGGGCGTCGGGTTGTCGTTCATCACCATCGCGCGCGGTGGAGCGCCCTCGTGAGTCGCGTCGAGCTCTTCAATCTCACGCTGAAGCGCGCGGGCGCGCTGACCTTGCGGCACATCGTACATCCGCCTCAATTCGCCGTCGTTCAAATCGAACGGCATATCGGTTCCGTAAAGAACCACTCGCAAACTCTCCTTGTCAGATTCGTTAAATCCGGTCGCGCCGGAAATTTGTCGGGTCGCCGCCTCCCATTCCTCGGCGATTTCTGCGAACAACGCGCCGTAGGCGTCCGCCAGTGTTTTGAGGGTCGAAGGATTGGCGTTGGTGATCGACTGCCAGACCAGCGGGTTGACCGGCGTGGAAAGCGGGTTCTCCGTTAACGTTTTGATGCTTTTAGAAATGTCGGCGTCGCCATCTACCGCGTTCGTACGAAATTCGTTCCAAGCAGAGAAAATTGGGTTGGTTGCCTTGCTCCACTCGTCCGTCGATTTCATCCAGCTCTGCAGAACCTTGAAATCCAGCTGCCGGCTCTTGGCCAGATTTTCCTGCGGCCCGCGTTCGGCCATCAAAGACGCTTCGTGTGCTGTGAGCAGGTAGTCGCCCACGCTGGAACGTAGCTTTTCTTGAATGGCTTCGTTGACCTTCGCAATGTGTTTGTCGCGCTCGGCGACGCGGCGTTCGTGCTCCTTCAAATACGCGTCGAATTGCGGTGGGGTGATGCCGATCAGCGGCTTTTCCTCCGGCTCGTTCGAACTGGCGAACACGCCGTACAACGAATAATAATCCGCCGTCGGAATCGGGTCGAACTTGTGATCGTGGCAACGTGCGCAGGTGACCGTTAGCCCCATCATGCCGCGTGTCACCACGTCGATGCGGTCATCGATAATGTCGGTCTGGTTGTTCAGAAAACGTCGGCCCACCGTCAGGTAACCCATCGCCGCGAGCGGACGTTTGTTGTCGCCGAGATCGAGTTGATCGGCGGCAATCTGCTGCACGATAAACCGGTCAAACGGAAGGTCGTCGTTGAAGGCGTCCACCACGTAATTCCGGAACGTGTAGGCGTAGGCATAGCGCCGTTCCTCCTCGAACACGTAACCCTTCGTGTCGGCATAGCGGGCGACATCCAGCCAGTGCCGCGCCCAGCGTTCGCCGTATTGTGGGCGGCTCAACAGATCATCAATCAGCCGTTCATAAGCTTCGCGTGAGGAATCCTGTTCAAACGTGAACACCTCTTCCGGCGTTGGCGGCAGACCGATGACATCGTGGAAGGTGCGGCGAATCAGCGTCCGTGCGTCGGCTCGCGGCGAAGGGTCAATCTGATGCGCTTCGAGCTGTTCGAGGATGAACGGATCCAAATCGTTGCCGATTGAACGACCGTGTTTCACCTCGGGGATCGGCGGGTTTCGGACGGGTTGGAACGCCCAATGATCAGAACGGTTTTTCGTTTCAACAAGTTCGCCGTTTCTTGGATCATACGCACCGCGTTGAATCCACTCGGTCAACAGCGCGATCTGCTCGTCGGACAGTTTCTTGTCCTTCGGCGGCATCTTGAGATCCTCGTCCTGATACCCGACCGCCTTGATCAACAAACTCTGCTCGGGATGACCAGGGACAATCGCCGGTCCGGAATCACCGCCCTGCTCCCAGCCCGCCTTCAAGTCGAGCCGCAGTCCGCCCTTCGTCTTCTTGCCGTCACGGTGGCATTCGTAACAATTGTCGATGAGCAACGGTCGGATCTTGGACTCGAAAAATTCCTCGTCCGTCTGGTCGGCGAGGGCGGAGAGCGCGGATGAACACAGCAACGCGGTGAGCAATATTCTCCGGCAGAATTGAACTGGAGCAGGGTCTTTCACGTGTGTTTCGAAGGTGCGTCAGATTGCCGGTCAAAACAAATCCAAAACTGCCGCCGCCGCCCGCTGCGGCGCACCCGGTCCGCCGAGTGAACGGATGATTTCCGACAATCGTTTCTGCATGACGGCCCGCCGTTCCGGGTTATTCAGTAAATCCAGCGCGGCCCGGGCCAGATTTTCACCGGTCGCGTCGTGTTGGATGAACTCGGGAAACAACGGTTCGTCCGCGAGCAGGTTGGGCATGGCCATATATTTGACCGTGATGATTCGTTTGCCGACCTGGTAGGTCGCGCCGCTGGTCTTGTAAAGCGCCACTGTGGGGACGCCGAAATACGCGCATTCCATGGTGACCGTTCCGGTGGACGCGATGGCCAGCGTGGCGGTCGAAAGTAGTTCGGGCAGACCACCCACGCGCAACGCGACGGCCGGAGATGGATTGAACGAACGGGCCAGTTCCACCAGTGTTTCGTCCGGCAAAACCATTTCAAAACGTGCGTTGGTTTTCGCGCGCATCGTTTCCACCGCCTCCAAAATTGGTGGCAGATGATGCTTCAATTCCGAGGTGCGGCTGCCGGGTAGCAGCGCGACCAGCGGAGGTTCGCTGGAAGCCGGTTTTGGAGGGTGCTTGAAATGGAGGTAACGATCAATGATCGGGTGACCGACGAATTGTACGTTCAGGTCGGGAGTGCGTTGCGCGTACCAGTCCTTTTCAAAAGGAATGATCGACAGCAGAAGATCGAGTTCGCGGGTCAGTTTTTTTGCGCGACCCGGACGCGACGCCCAGACCTGTGGTGAAACAAATTGAACGATCTTCGGCCGCCAGTTTTGGAACATGCCGGACTGGCGGTTCACCAGTTTCCGAATCGCACCCGAGAAGCGACGATTGAAACCGGAAAAATCAACGCAGATCAGCAGGTCGGGCTGCCGCTCGACGGCGAGTTGTTTCAACTGGTTGAACAGCCGTCGGAAGTTCCCGAGGCTTTTGATGACCTCCGTCAATCCGGTCACCGCGTGGCCCATCATGTTGATCTCCAGCTCAACGCCGGCGGCCGCCATTGCGGGCCCTCCGGCTCCAAAGAATTTGGGGGCGATTTGCCGGTCCAGCGGTTGTAGATCATCCGGGCCCGGGTTCGCCGGGCGTTCCAAGATTTCCTGACGCAAGGCCGTGATCAATTCAGCCGCCAGTCGGTCGCCGCTGGGCTCGCCAGCGACGAGCATGATGCGACGCGGTAGATGGGTGGTGTGTGAAATCAAAGTCGTGCGGGATGATTGCGAAAAACCTGGACGGGCGCAACTCCCGCCGGCTGCCCGTGTTCAAGTTCTTGGTGCGCCCGGTTTGAATGTCGACAGCATCGCGTCCGTCCCTCTACAATTTCTGCCCGATTCTGATCCACGAAGCCATCAACCATGAGCAACCCGTTTTTCGTCCAGCCCAAGATCGTTCCGAAACTGGATCCGCATTTTCTGCCCGCCGTTCTGGAGCAACGCGCTTTCCGTGAGATGGCCCGTTCCACGGGTGCGGAGGCGACATTGGGACTTGCTCTCGAACAGGCGGACGGTTCCGTCTTTCATCACGAAACGGTTCTGTTGCCTGCGGCCTACCCAAAGGCCAAGGAAGAAAACTTCCGGCAGGTGGAGCGCATGGTGAAGTTTCTGTTGTGGGCGCGGGGTGGTTTTCGGATTTACGTCGATGGACCGGCCGGGATGGTGGAGGAATTGAAGAATTACTACCGGGTTTCACCCACCGGCAAATTTGATTCGGAAATCATCGGTGAACGAATCTACGGCCATCCGATCGAGGTGGTTCACACGGCCGAACTGCCCGCTGAAAAATCAGTGACGGCACCGTTGGGACGGCACTGGAACGGTTGCCGGATCGGATTTGATCTTGGCGGAAGCGACCGGAAAGTGGCGGCGGTCATCGATGGGAAGTGTGTCTTCAGTGAAGAAATTGTTTGGGATCCCTATTTTCAACCCGATCCGCAATATCACTTTGACGGTGTGATGGACTCATTGCGACGGGCGGCGGCGCACCTTCCACGCGTTGATGGGATTGGTGGGAGTGCTGCCGGTGTCTATGTGAACAACCGGGTGAAGGTGGCTTCGTTGTTCCGTGGCGTTTCCAAGGATCTGTTTGATTCGCGGGTGAAGGACATGTTTCTAGATCTGCGCAAAGAATGGATCGGAGTGCCGTTTGATGTGGTGAATGACGGCGATGTCACGGCGCTGGCGGCGTCGATGTCTCTTGATGTGAACTCCGTTCTGGGTGTGGCGATGGGAACCAGCACGGCGGCCGGTTACGTGAACCAGGAGGGAAATATCACGAGCTGGCTCAACGAACTCGCGTTCACTCCCGAGGATTATCGATCCGACGGGCCGGTCGATGAATGGTCCGGCGATCGGGGATGCGGCGTACAGTTTTTTTCGCAGCAAGCGGTGGGGCGGTTGCTGGTTCCGGCAGGGATTGAATGCCCGGTTGAAATGCCGTTGCCCGAAAAGTTGAAACACGTTCAAGGTTTGATGGAGCGGTGCGATGATCGTGCCAGAAAGATCTACGAATCGATCGGGGTGTGTTTCGGTTACGCGATCGCTCATTACTCGGAGTTCTACGAGTTTGACCACGTCCTGGTCCTGGGGCGGGTCACGTCCGGCGAGGGCGGGGATGTCATCATCGAGCAGGCCCGGCGTGTTCTGGAAGTTGAATTTCCTGAGCTTGGCGAACGACTCAGGTTCCACGTGCCGGATGAAAAAGACAAACGCCACGGTCAGGCGGTTGCGGCTGCGAGCCTGCCGGTCATCAATTGAAGACGCTTCTCGGGTTTAGAAATTCACCACGATGCCGAACACAAGTCGCATGTCGGCTTTTTCGGGAATGTTTCCGCTGGAATCTGGTTGCGGGTTGGAAACGGTGTCGACGGTAAAGGACGTCTGCAGATCCAGAATCTTTGTCACTTCGTATTCCAGTGTCGCGACCATGTGTTGCGTCATTCCACCGGCCTTTTTGGGGGTCAGCTGATTTTGGTAATCAAAGAGGAATTCCAGCTTGGAGGTGATGTCCCAGTCGAAACTTGTTCCAATGACAACGGCAGGCGTGTTCTGATTGAGTTTCTCGGTGGAAGGAACCGACACATACTGGATGGTCTGATAGGCCGGACCGGCCGTGATGTTCCAGTCGAAATTGGGGCTTTTGACAATGTCATAACCCAGACCCGCACCCAGCGTGAGGCGGGTCGAGATGTTCTGAAAGGGATCCCGATAGTACTCCGCAAAGGGAATCCGGATGAAGAGTCGCTTGGACAGGAACAGATCGAAGGAGATCGACACACGATGGTTGTTCGCGTTCTCCACGCTCTCCAGCTCGCTGTAGTTTCCTATGTAGTCCAGACTGAGCTTGGTGGAGGGAGTGATCCGCCGGAGGCTCGCGGACGTGTTGAAATCGACCTGATTGACGTTACCCTGCCGGATGGCCAGCCCGATGGCCAGCTTCCCGGACCAGTAGTTTCTTTCCCGCTCACCACCGGGAGCGATACCGAGAACCAACTTGCGCGGATATTCGTTGGTCACCGTGCTGGTCACGACCAGATTGGTGCGATCCATCCACAGTGTCCCGAAGTCGGTGGTTTTGTCTTCCGTTCGCACGCCGTTCAACTTGGGGGAGTAGAGAAAATAAACATCCTTCAAGTCGAAGCTTTGCAGGTCCAGTTCTTCACTGTCGAACTCCAGTTTGTCGTCGAGCATGGACTTGATCCGCCCCTTCAACCACTCACCCGAATTGATCATGATCCAGTCGTTGGTGGGACCGGATTCAATGACGTATTTGCGGAGTTCCTCCGTGTCGGATTCTTTGGTGGGAACGGGCTTGGCCGCTTTCACTGCTGGTTTGGGAGAATCTTGAGCCTGGGCCGGGCCTAGCACGATGCAGGCGCTGCAAAGAATCGATGCGAGACGGGTGAGAAGGCGCATGGTGAAGCGGTTTTAGTTGGACTGCGATGAAGAGTCCGGTGATCGGTTCAACTTGCTCCCGGGCAGGAAAGGGTCGCGGAACGCGGTGGAGAAATCATAAATGTCTTCAAAGTCCTCCAGCCGGTCGGCGTCGGTTTTCGAGAGGAGTCCTTCACTGACCATGTTGAAAACGATTTCGCCAAAGTCGCGGGTGCGGGTGATGCCCCATTCCTCGAAAACCGTGGGCGTCATCGGACCGAAATGTTCGAGGGCGAATTCCTTCACGCCCTTCAACAGCTCGGGACCGCTGACGTGTTTGGGTTCCTCCTCCTCGGGCACCGCATCCGTGCGTCGTTTTGTCGAACGGCGGGCCTTGCGATTGACGAGTGACTGGGTGAAGTCTAACGCGTCGCGCAGAAAATGATAGGCATCAAGGTGATAACGCGGATCGCGCTTCACAATGCCTTCCACGACTTCTTCAAAATGTATCGGTTGCATCGGTCCTTAACTCGGGCGGATTGAGCGGTGCTGTCTCTTCCGGGTGCTTGAGACGCCAGTGACGGACCGTCCATCCCAGCAAAAGCAACCCCAGAATCACGATCAGAATACGTTGCTCCTGCCGGGTCAAGTTCAGCACGACCGGGAAAATACGAAAAAAGAGCCTGAGTGCAACAGTTCAATCTTTCAGGGATCACTCAGGGCAAACGGCGAAGCAGGAAGAATTGCTGTTGAAGGTTGGTGTAGCTCGTATACCAGCTGCTCTCCGGGAAGGTTCCGAGGATGTTCGTGACGGTGCTGAGATTGTCGATGTCAGTTCCGCTCAACAATTCGTAGGAAGCGCCTTCTACACCGGGCCAGCTGAGGCGGACGAGTTCTGAGTTCCACGTCGCCGGTGCCAGCTCAAACGGTATTTCTTCGACGTTCGGATCGGTGCGCATGAGCTGTTCGCGGGCATTGCTGTATCCGTCCTTGTCGGGATCCTCGGTCGGAAGACTGTCCAGGCTGGTGAAATGCGTGGTTTCCCAGTCGTCTTCCAAACCGTCGGTGTCTGAATCAGTAATCGCTGGACCGTGAAGGATAAGGGTGGATTCCAGCAGATTGCCGAACGCACCTTCTGCGTGATCGCTCAGTTCCAATACCCACGTGCCCACGCTGCTTTCCGCAAAGTGATGGGTGCTGTAGTACGTCCAGTCGACCGGGCCGGGACTGGTATCGCCATTGAACCGTTGCAGTACGCTGCGGGTGCCGGAAGGGGAAATCAGCGTGATCCGCAAGTCGCCGCGCAATGGGTGGTCTGTCTTGATTCGCACGCCGACATGTTCCACGGCCAGCGAATTCACGATCTGATACTGGACAGCCGCCTTGCTCATTTGAATTTGAGCCAAAGTATCCGTCTGCTCCTGGAGCAATGTTTGAATGGTAGTCCCTTGGGTGTTGCCGATGAACACGGCCGGAATCGATGTGAAATCGGTTCCGCCCATGGGACACAGTTCATCGCCGCCGGGACAGCCTGCCGATCCGGCAATGTTGTTAAACACGATGGCGAACTCGGCTCCCGCCGCCGCCGCATGGGAAATCTTCACCGAGTAGTCCTCGCCCCCGCGTTCAATCAACACCGCCTTCCCAGTGAGATCCAAATTGATCTGATCATTGGCCCGGCCAACGTCGACAATCGGAAGCGCCGCAGTTCCGTCGTCTGCAATGGGGCCGAGGCTGGTGCGATTGGTGATGTAGGCCAGCACACCAGGAATACCGGTTCCACTGATGGTCAGTCGGTAGCCGTCGTCAGGGATGGATTGAGGAATCCCGTTTGTGTAACCCAGAGAGTTCTCAGGCGGTTGGTTTACCCAGCCCTTCGCCAATTGAACGGCTGTGCCGGCGTCCACGATTCCAAAGCCCTGATTGTGACTGACCAGGAAACCGGCGCCGTTCATGTGGACATCCGGATCGTCCAGATCCAGATGCTTTGCTGCCAATGCCAAAATGATTTGAACATCCCGATAGGTGAGTTCCGGATTTACCGAGAGCATCAATGCGCACACGCCGGAAACCAACGGGGCCGCAGCCGAAGTGCCTCTGAAGGGGTTCAAGTCGAAACGATAGTTCCACAGGTCCAATGTCTGTTCCTTTTCACCGGAGAGCCATAGACGGAAATTAGTCGCGCCATCGCCTTCAAGAAAATCCAGCGTGAATATCGGGATGCCCTCCACGTCACCTCCCGGCGCTGAAACCAGCAATGACGCACCGGGACTGCTGTAACTTGCCACCCGGCTGTACGGATTGACGGCCGCGACTCCGATGACTCTCGGATCAGACGCGAATTGACTGTAGTTTGCATTCCCGCCGCTGAGCCGACGGTTGCCGCCGGAGCGAACCATGACGACGCCCTTGCCGTCGCGACCATTCTCGATTGCCTCGGTGATTCCTACCTGTTCGAGCAGTCCCGGTCCAACGAGTTGATGAACATCACCGCCGCCCCAACTATGATTCTGCACCCAAACCGCATCGTTGTGATAGGTGTACATGTCCATCAGCTTGTCGTCGCCGACCAGTAGTCCGCTCTCATCGTGAATCACCCAGCTGGCGAGCTTGGCTCCGGGCGCGACTCCGATCATGCCCACGTCATTGTTGCCCTCGGCCAGCGCAAGTCCGGCAACCGCCATTCCGTGGACCCAGCTGGCCGTCAAAAAAGTAGCGCTTCCGTCATCTGCGTCTGAAGAAAAATTGTGCTGCACGCCGACTGCCAGCTGGTTCGTGATGTCAGGATGTTTGATTTGAACTCCGCGATCCGCCACGGCGAGGATCACCCCTTCACCCTTGGTGTAGGGCCACGCCGCGCGGGTATTGATGTCGGCCCCCACCGGTGATCCGTCGACCTCTCGGAATTCGTGATAAGCCTGGAGCTTGAAGTAGTAGTCGGTCGGTTTTGGCGCGTAGGCCCCGTCCGGCTCGATCCGCTTTTTGGTGATGGGATAACAGGCCACCACCGAACTGTCGGTGCTGAGAGCCTGCGCCGAACGAAGAGCATCCAACGGCGAATGCGCGGCAACGATGAACAAGTTGTCCTTCACGATCCGCTCGATGCTCAAGTCGTGCGTCTTCAGGATCGGCGCGAGTTCGGCGAACGCCTCGATCTGTAACACTAACCTGGCACTGATGCGAACCTCCCTCGATTCGTTCCTCCCCTCCGTTCCGGCGATCCATTCATCGCTGGTGCTCGACTGCGTTGATGGCTGCTTGGAGACGTTATATGTGTGCGTGGCCGGCTCTTTCACCGTGAAGGACAGTGAATCCGCTGATTGAACGGGCTGGACGAAAGCAGCACACAGAATTGCGGTGCCAAAAATTTGGGCGGGTAACGTTTCCATGAGACGCCGAATAAACGTCACGAGGTGACCGCTTGCAAGTGAAAACACGGGTCGTCAGCTGGCCACGATGTTCACCAGCTTTTTCGGAACAACGATGATCTTCCGGACCGTCTTGCCTTCGATGAACGGGGCCACTTTGGAAGACGCGAGCGCGGCCTGCTCGAACTCTTCCCTGGCGGCATCGGCAGCGAGAGTGATCTTGTCGCGGAGCTTGCCGTTAACCTGCACCGGAATGGTCAGAGTGTCTTCGACCAGCAGGCTTGGGTCAAACGTCGGCCAACTCGCGTAAGTCAGGGACGGCACGGCCTGTCCGAGGTGAATGAACAAACGGCTCCAAAGCTCTTCAGCAATATGAGGTGCGGACGGGGCGAGCACCTGGAGAAAAGTCTTCATCGCCGAAGCCGGTTTGGTCTCCCAGGTGATCGCGTCGTTGACGAATACCATCATCGCCGAGATGGCGGTATTGAAACGCATGCCGTCGAGATCTTCCGTGACCTTTTTGATGCAGGCGTGAAGCGTCTTCAACTGCGGGGCGGTTGGTTCGCTCTCACAGATGGCCGGGGTGATCTTGAGTTTGCTCAAGAGTTCTTCACGTGCGTCTTCCGTTGCAGTGGTCTCCGCCAGTTCAAAGTCCTTCTCGCTCTGTTCATCGATGAACAAGCGCCAGACGCGGCCGAGGAATCGGTAGACACCTTCGACGCCCTTGGTGTTCCACGGCTTGGAATCCTGGAGCGGTCCCATGAACATTTCGTAGAGCCGAAAGGCGTCCGCTCCGAATTCGGCAACCACGGCGTCGGGGCTGATGACATTCTTACGGGATTTCGACATCTTGAACGAACGCCCGTCCACGAGGACTTCTAAATTTGCCGCCAAAGCAAAACCGTTGGGGGTCTTTTCAACATCTTCTTTCGGGACTCGGTGGCCATTTATTCGCACGCTGGATTGCTTATGAGTGCCAACCAACATTCTGCCGTCTGAACTGGCTTCCTCTTCGATGTCTTTCAACATTTGAGCGGAGCAGGGAGTCCCATCTGAGTGCGAGAACGCAGTGAACTCCATTTCTCCCATGATGAGTCCTTGATTGATCAGCTTGAAAAACGGTTCAGCTGTCGAGACGTGGCCCAAATCAAACAACACCTTGTGCCAGAACCGGGCGTAAAGCAGATGCAATACGGCGTGCTCGGTTCCACCAACGTAAAGGTCGACGCCGGGGACGGTGGGGGAGTTTTCAGTTTTCAGATTCAAGTTTTCAGACTGAACACTTGAAACTTGAGACTTGGAACTCGCCGCCGTTCCCATCCAGTAGGATTCAGCGTCGGAACCAACAAAGGCGGCCTCATTCTGCGCATCAGCATATCGCAGATAATACCAACAGCTGCCGGCCCATTGCGGCATTGTGTTGGTTTCACGAATGGTATTGGCGTCCACACTAACCCAATCGGTGGCGCGGGCGAGTGGGGGCTGTCCGTCGGACGTGGGCTTGTAATCTTCGAGACTCGGAGGAAGCAATGGCAGATCAGACTCGGACAATGCTTCATGTTGCAGATTTCCTTCCGCGTCCTTGCGCCAGATGATCGGAAACGGTTCGCCCCAGTAACGCTGACGACTGAACAACCAGTCGCGCAATTTGAAATTGATGCACTTTTCACCAAGACCTTTTTCCTCGAGCCAGGCGGTGATCTTCGCCTTGGCTTCGGCAGTGGGGAGATCATTCAGCGAAAGTTCATCGTTTGCGGAATTGATGGCGGTTCCAGTCTCAGTGTACGCCGCGCTTGTAATGCTGAAGAACAGTTCGTTTTCTGCTTTTAAATACACCTTCGCTGTTGACGGAGACGTTGATCCATCATCCTTCACTTCTACAAAATTTCCGATGTTTTCTTTTATCCATTCCGCGGATGGTTGAACGACTGGCCTACAAGGCAGGTTGAATTTTGCAGCGAATTCAAAGTCCCGTTCGTCATGTGCCGGAACGGCCATGATCGCGCCCGTGCCGTAAGTCGCCAGAACGTAGTCGGCGATCCAGATGGGAATCTTCTCGCCGTTAACTGGATTGATCGCATGCGCACCGGTGAATACGCCGGTCTTTACCTTTGCCAGTTCGGTGCGTTCCAGATCGGACTTGCCGGCGGCAAACACCTGGTAATCCGCGATAGCCTGTTTTTGATCGGGCACCGTGATCTGTTCGAGAAGTTTGTGCTCCGGAGAAAGCACCATGTAGGTCGCACCGAACAGAGTGTCTGGGCGGGTGGTGAACACAGTGATCAGTAGGTCGGTATTCAGTGAGTCAGTGCCGCTTCGACTGTCGCCGGACTGATTACTGTTTACTGATTCACTGACCACTTTGAAACTGACGGTCGCCCCTTCACTGCGCCCAATCCAATTCCGCTGCATCTCCTTCAGCGAATCCGGCCACTCAATCGTGTTCAGGTCATCGAGAAGTTTCTGCGCGAATGCGGTGATGCGCAGCATCCATTGACGCATCGGTTTCCGGACGACCGGGAATCCTCCGACTTCACTCTTGCCGTCGATGACTTCTTCATTGGCCAGCACGGTGCCGAGTTCCGGACACCAGTTCACCGGTGCTTCGCTGACAAACGCCAGCCGCTTCGAGTCGCGATACGCGCGACGACGGGTCGCCAAAGTAGGACCGGCTTCCAGCCTGTCACCCGACGCTTCGGCACGAGCGGGAGATTCAGGTTCATTGGTTGCGACCGGTGCGTCCGGAGACAGGCAGGATGCCGGTCCTACGTTTCCGGCTTCGCTGCTCAGCTCACTCGGATAAACCAGCGTCTCAATTGATTCAGCCTTGTTTGTCTCCGGGTTGAACCACGAGTTGTAGAGTTGCAGGAAAATCCATTGCGACCACTTGAAGTAATTGGGATCAGTGGTGTTGACCTCCCGCGACCAGTCGTAACTGAAGCCGAGCGATTTGATCTGGCGGGTAAAGTTGGCAACGTTGGTTTCGGTGGTGATTCGCGGATGCTGACCGGTCTTCACCGCGTACTGTTCCGCCGGCAGCCCAAACGCGTCCCACCCGATGGGGTGCAACACATGCGAACCCGTCGCGCGCCGGTACCGCGCGAGAATATCCGTGGCTGTATAACCTTCGGGGTGCCCCACATGGAGTCCGGCACCCGACGGATACGGAAACATGTCGAGGACGTAGTATTTCCTCGGAGCCTCACCGGCGGCGACGTTCTCCCGGCTCATCGCGTTGGCACCGTGGCGTTTGGTGAACGGGTGGCCGTCCGCGAGGGTGTCGCCGGGATTGAACGCCTTAAAGGTTTGTTCTTTGTCCCAGAATTGCTGCCACTTGGGTTCGATCAAATGAAATGGATACTGGCGTCGCATGGTCAAATTTAGGCGCGGGATCATGCTGAAACAGGCAGGGCAGGGCAACCGCCGATTTGTTGTGGTTTCGGTCTTGTTCGGGCGTCGCGGGATCACCAGAATCGCCGGATGCGAATGCAGGACAAGATCGTGCCGTGGAGTCAATTGCGCGAGTGGCGGCAGGCCCAACGTGAAGCGGGCCGGAAAATCGTGGTCACCAACGGTTGCTTCGATCTGCTGCATGCCGGGCACGTTGCGTATCTCGCGGACGCGGCGTCACACGGCGATTGCCTGTTGGTTGGCGTGAACGACGACGCGGGGGTGAAGGAGTTGAAAGGCGAAACGCGTCCGCTAAATTCCGAGGGTGACCGGGCGCTGGTTTTGGCGGCGCTCCAATCCGTCGGAGCCGCCTGTATTTTTCACGGTTCAACCGCGACAGAATTCCTTAAACTCGCCGAACCCGACATCTACGTAAAAGGCGGCGACTACACGGTCGAAACGTTGAACGCAGAAGAGCGAGCGGTTGTTCAAGCAACAGGCGGTGAGTTTGTATTCATCCCGTTTCTTGAGGGACGATCAACGACCGGCATTATTGGAAAAATGAGGTCGTGACCGAGCTTTGTTTCCTGATTCCGCTGGCTCTTATTTTCGGCGGGGACAGGTTTGAAGAACGGCCAATGTCGTGAAACTAACGCAGGTCTGGCCAATCGATTTGTCGAACTGAGGGTAGATGATCGGCGGCCGTTCGGTGTCGGCGGCGAGGAGTGGAAGAGTGATCGTCTTGAATCCGCGACCGTAAATGCTTCCGGTTTCGTCCCGGGAAATTTCCCGGAGTCGGCCGTGTTCATCGATCCAGCAGATCAGGCCGTTTTTAGTGCAGCGGACGAGTGAGACCCGGTCTTCAACGCGCGAAAGATGGCGTTGGCGACGTGCTGCCATTGGGTGGCGCTCCTGCTTCCTGGTCCATCCGGTGCATCGAAGAACTCAAAACTTTTTCTGTTCGTTGTAAGAAATCTATCAACGCTTCTCACAAGTTGGGTTGAAAGTGATTCAATAAATGGAAGCAAACGAACAACAACGAATATTTGATGACTGGCTCGCCGAGCATCGGGGGCTTTTCTTCAAAGTGGTTCGTGCCTACGCCTTCAATCCGCATGATCAAGAGGATCTGTTCCAGGAGATTGCGACGCAGGTCTGGAATTCCGTCCCGAAGTTTCGCGGCGATTCCAAGGTGACCACCTGGATCTATCGCGTTGCCCTCTACTCCGCCATGGCGTGGTCCAAAAAAGAGAGGAAGCACCGCGATCAGCACCAGACGATCAACGGGCACGAGCACACGATGTTGCAGGCTTCCAAGATCAAGAACCCACGACTGGACTGGTTGTATGATCAGATCAGTCGATTGGATGAAGTGGATCGTTCACTGACCCTGATGATGCTGGATGGATATAGTTACAAGGAAATCTCCGCCACCCTTGGCATCACCGAAAGCAACGTGGGCGTGAAGTTGAATCGCATCAAGAAACGTTTAACCGAAAAATCCGAAGCGGAGGTACAAAATGGAGTTTGAAGATATGAAAGTTATTTGGGATTCACAGAATGATGAACCGCTTTACGCGGTGAACGAGGACGGTTTGCAGGCGATGCTTCGAAAGAAAGCTCAGGCGTTCAAGCGACTGGTGTTCTGGCAGGAGGCGCAGACGTATGGCAGCAGCCTCTTTGTCGTAATCATCATTTCGATGGCACTCATTGGATACTTCACCGGAGTGCTTGAGAGTCTGCAGGGTGTCCAGTTGGGGACTTGGGATGCAGTCGCACTGTTTGTCGGCGTGACGTGTTGGGCGCAGTTCGGGTTAAACGTCTATATTGGCCGAAGCAAACAGAAAGAAAGAGAGTCCCAGTTCTCGGAAACGTTGCGGGATGAAATCGATCGAGATATTGAACGCGTGGATTTCGAGATCGCCGCGAGGAAGCACCTTGTCCGTGGTTTTGTTCCGCCCTACGCTGGTGCGTTCCTGTTTAACTGGGTTATTTTCCGCGCAAGTGGCGTGGAGTGGATGATGATTCCCATGGTGGTCTTCATGATTGGTGCGTTCCTGTTCGAGTTGAGCAGTCAACGTCGATTGGTCGCCAACAAATTGATCCCGCGAAAAGAGGAGTTGGAAACACTGCGCAACAAGCTGATTCAGTCAGAGCAGTAGGATGCTTGAATGAAGAAATCGCGCGCGCCCGGTTGATTGTTCAACCGGGCGCGTTTGTTTTGCTTGGTGGAAAACCGAATGTTGCTTGCGCGTACGAAAGCGGTGCTGAAGTCACCGCACTCCATGTTGCTATCGCGAGTCGGTGGCGGCTTGTCCCTCCGTTCCGATCGCGCCCGCCTATTCTGTTGGTAGCTTTTTGAAGCGGCTTCGTAGAATTGCCAGGACCGTTATTGCCGAACACATCCAGCCGAACCAATCTCCGTACCGATGGTAGAGAGTAGTTTGTCTTTCGGTACCGGACGGAAGGAGCGGCAGCGTGATCGTCTTGATTCCGCGACCGTAAATACTGTCGTTCTCATCACGGAAAATTTCACGGAGCCGGCCGTATTCATCGATCCAACAGGTCAATCCGTTGTTCGTGCAGCGGACCATTGAGACCCGGTTTTCGACGGCGCGGAAGATTGCATTGGCCGCGTGTTGCCACTGCGCAGCGCTTTCGCTGAACCAGCCGTTATTGGTTAGGTTGAGCACGAAATCAGTGTCGGACTTGACTTCGTCGCGGAGCACGTCTGCGAAGTTGTCCTCGAAGCAAATGTTGACCGCAATGCGGGCGTTTTGTTGACCGACGATGAACGGTTCGGGTAGTTCCCCAGAACCAAAACCAACGCCGACCGGAAAGATCTTTCCAAGCAACGGAAACCACTTTGCGAACGGCGTGTACTCGCCGAAAATGACAAGTCGCTGCTTGCGGTAAGTGCCGGTGTGGCCTCCATGTTCGTCAAAGTAGAAGGCGGAATTATAGGGCCGAAACTTGCGCTCACCATCAGTGGGTTTCTCCTCTTCCCAGTCCAGTCCGCCGAAGATAAACGGCGTGGAGTTGGTGGTGATCAATTCCATGATCTCAGCGAAGAACTCTTTGCTGAGCGAGACGGGCAGGGAGGCTTCGGGCCAGACCAGCACGTCGGGATCGGTGGCGAGGGCTTCCCGGGAAAGCTCCATGATCTGCCGGAACCGGTTGGTGGATTCGTCCGCGTCGAAGATGAGGTTTTGCGGAATACTGGGTTGGACGAGCGCCAGCGTGATGTTCCGGTCGGACGCCTGAACCGGCCGCATCGTTTTGGTCACGCCCCAGCTGACGAGGATCAACATGACGAGGAGCGCGGGCGCGATCTCGTTCTTCCACGCAAAGCGAATCTGCGGCCGCGCGACCACGAGCAACGCCCCAACCGCGACGGAAAGGGAAACCCAGACGACGATGAACGTGACGCCTTGAACACCGGTAAACTCCGCGATCTGGATCAACGGGATTGCGCGAAATTGTGATGCGCCCAGAAAGTTCCAGGGGAAGCCCGTGAGAAACCAGCCGCGCGTGAATTCGAGCGCCGTAAAACTGATCGCGCAGGAGAGGATCCAGACCTGGCGGGTCACCCACGAGGTGTTGAAGAGTTGATCGGCGGCTTGCCGGACATTGCCCGACAAGCGGATGGGGCCGCCGCCGATTCCCAAACCGTTCGTGGAGGTGGCGGAGTCAAACTGAATCGGGCAGGTCTTCCAACAGACCCACATCCAGGTCGCCGGATAGAGTGCGCAAAAACCGCTGAGGGCGAGCCACGCCGAGATGTTGCCGATGGGGAAGGGGATGTGCAGCAGCCAGTAGAGCGACACAAGATAAAACACGAGCCCGGCGAGATAACCCCGTCGGAATGCGGCGCGGGGGTCGGTCCCCAGTCCGGTGAGCAACAACAGTCCGGGGGCGATCCATGCGCCGATCGGGAAGTTCAACAGCGGAAAGGCCGAGGCCCAGATCAGACCGGCGGCCAGCGCGATCGTGGTCCGGAGAGACGGTCTCCGCATATACTTTGTCCAGTCGATGGCCACGTGGTTAGCGCCCGGTTCGAATCAACAACAACCAGTCACCTTCCGCCGGGGTGGGCAGTTGTAATGCTGATCCGGTGACGACGCCGACCGATGCGGAGGTCTCGCCGGTGCGCGGATTGAACCAGCTGATCTGCGGCCGGGTCGGCAGCTGATCGAGCTGGATTTCGATGGACCGGTCTTCGGGAACGTAGGCGACGGCGAACGATCCGTCTTCACTGCGGGAAATCGAGATGTGCTTTTTTGCCGAATCGATGCCCGGCTGTTTGGACAGCATTTCAGGAGCGGGCCGCAGTTTCCAAAAGTCGATCTTGGTGAAGAAATCGTAGAGATGGCTCACCTGTCCGGCGGCTTCCATCTTGAGGGATTTGTTCCATGCGAGGGGAATGCCGGAGCCCTTGTGATCGACGGGTTCGGTCACGCCATTGTCCCAGCCCCACACGCCGTGTCCACCGTAGCTCACTCCGGCGGTCGGCGCGTTGAGCAAACTCCAATACATCGCGTTGCGTACGTTCGAGGCCGGGTGAGGTTTCTTGGATTGATAGGCCATGTGGTTTTCGTAACACGGTTCCAGATTGATGAACGGCCGGGCGGGCGAGAGCTTCCAGTCGGTCGCGGGCGGTCCGTCGTAGATCCAGCGGAAGGTGTCGTCGCTGTCGCCGTGGCCACTTTGATAGCCGATCATGTCCAGCCAGTTTTCATTGAGAAACTCGGGCAGGTTCCAGTTCTGGCCACCGGGATGAAGCATCGTCGGCGCGTGATGAATGTCGCCGAATACACCACGGCCGATTCGTTTCCACCGTTCGGCGTTCTTCCCTCGATAGTCGCCATCGCCGGGCAGAATCCAGACCACGGGAAACGCCTGCCAGCGGGCGACCATGTAACGGGCCAGCTTGATCGCCTGATCCTCGGGCAGTGAAAACCCGGGATTGATGTCGGGATTGGATCCACCACCGATCGACCACAGCAGCACCGGCGCGTTGAGCAGCCCCGCATTGGCGACAGCGGCCGCTTTCTGGTCGAGCCGATTGAAGTATTCGAGATTGGGTTTGATCTCGTCCTTGCCGCCGAAGGCGAGCATGCCGTTAATGTCGCCGTCCGGTGCGGCGCGCCATTGGGTGGCCACCCACTTGATCGTGGTGAATTTTTGTTCCTTGCGTGTGTCGAGATACGTTTTCCAATCCTCGGGCGTTGACTTGAGTGCGCCGTTCCACGCGGTGTCGCCCAGCCAAAAAAACGGCTTCAGATCGTCGTGAATCAAATAGTGTCCGTTCCTTGCCACCTTCACGGGGCCGTGAGTTGAGAATGCCGTCTCGGTGAGCGGCGCGGTACAGAGAAACTCACCCGTGAGTCCGTGCAGTCCGCGATTCGAGGCGTCGGAACAGGTCGTTTCGTAACGCCAGGGACCGGCCAGAACCGGCGCAAAGCGGACGCGCCATTCGTAACCGCCGTTCCAGAACGCGGGCACCACGAACCGTTCGCCGTCCGGTGCGATGAATTTGACCGTGAGGTCGACGGATTGAAACGGATTGCTGTACGATGTTGTGCTGTAGAAGACGGCCTCGAAGCGTTCCCACTTGGAAACCATCGTCATTTTCTGGGGACGGTCGGGTGGCGTGTAACAGCCGACAAACGCGATCAAGAGGGTGCAGCAAATGAGCGCTCGGAGAGGGCTCGTCGGACGGGCGGAGTTGGCATTCATAGTAGTTCCGAAATCAGTTGCGGCATCTGACAATAATTCGCGCGACAAGTCAAACGACGCCGGAGCGCCGGGTGCGGCGAGGCGGTGGGTGAACCTGTACCCTGTTCACGGTTTTCAGCGTTCCTGTTCTCCAGTTTGAGGGCAACGTATCGGTGGAAGGAAAACCAAAAAATTTTCTCGTTTGGATTTTTCGGGGGAGTTGCTTAGAGTGTCGCGGTGCTTACAAAGACTTTTGCCGACATGGGTTATCCCGGGCGTCTGATCGCCGTGGAGGGCCTTGATGGGTCGGGCAAGTCCACACAGATTTATCTCCTCAAGCGGTGGCTTCAATTGCAGGGGCTCAAGGTGTTTTTCAGCGAGTGGAATTCTTCCGAGCTGGTCAAATCCGCGACGAGCAAGGGCAAGAAAATGGAGCTCCTCACCCCGTCAACGTTCAGCCTGATCCACGCGACGGATTTTGCCGACCGCTATGAACGCCAGCTGCTGCCGTTGTTGAAAGCCGGATACATCGTGTTGTGCGACCGGTACGTGTTCACCGCGTTTGCCCGTGACGTGGTGCGCGGGTGTCCGCTGGAATGGGTGCGCGGGATTTACGACTACGCGTGTCTGCCGGACCTGACGTTTTTTTTCAAAGCCGGACTGGAGGTGTCCTTGAACCGCATTTTGGACGGGCGTCCGCAGCTCAAGTATTTCGAGGCGGGAATGGACCTGAAGTTGTCGTCCGATCCGTATGAAAGCTTCCGGATCTTTCAGGGAAGAATTCTGGAACAGTACCTGGCGATGAGCACCGAGTTTAATTTCAATGTGATCGACGCCAATCAATCCATCGAACCGCAGCAGGACATCGTGCGGACGTTGGTTTCAAAGAAAATCAGCCTCTCTAAATTCCGCTTTGTGTTGAAATGAAGAGCTCAAAAATCAGCACGGCCAAGATCCCGCCGCAAACCATCCAGCGGAACATCGTGACCCCGCGCCGCTCGAAACACCGGTTCTACGGACACGGTCTGCCGGGCGTGGATCCGGATCAGTTGAGCGGAAAACTGATCGTGGTGGAGGGGGCCGACGGGTCCGGGCGTTCGACGCAGATTGCGAATTTGATCGAATGGCTGGAGGCCACCGGGCACGCGTCGATCCAGGTCGGTTTGAAACGTTCGAGTCTCGTGAGCGAAGAACTGAACCAGGCGAAAAAGGGCAACATCCTGAGCCATACCACGCTAAGTCTTTTTTATGCGACGGATTTCGTGGACCAGATGGAGAACGTGATTTTGCCGTCGCTGAAGGCGGGGTTCATGGTTCTGGCGGACCGCTATATTTATACGCTGATGGCGCGTGATCTGGTTCGCGGGATGGATGAAAAATGGTTGAAAAACCTCTACGGCATGGCGCTGAAACCGGACGCGGTGTTCTACCTGAACGTGTCGCCGGAAAATCTGGTGCAACGGAATTTTGCCAAGGACTACGAACTTGATTACTGGGAGAGCGGAATGGATCTGGGGCTGTCGCGCGACATGTTCGACAGCTTCCTGAAATATCAGGGCATGGTGGAGGAGAAGTTCCGCAGCCTGCAGAAAACCTACAAATTTACGATCGTGGACGGCAACCGTCCGCCGGAAAAAGTAAACCGCGAACTGCGAAAACACATTCAGTCCGTTGTCGCAGGCGGGTAAAACGTTTTCATCGGATCAATCCCAATTCAATTCGCTCAATTACCATGGCCGGACCTGACAAAAATGACAAATACCTGATCGGCGTCGACTTTGGCGGCACCAAGATTCTGGCTGGTGTATTCACGCCTTCGCTGGAACTGGTCGGGACGCAGAAGATCAGCACCAAGGCCGACCGATCCGTGGGCGACGTGATCGATCGGATTGCGCGCTGCGCAAAGGAGGCGATGGACGAGTGCGACCTGGATTTTAAACAGGCGCTGGCCGTCGGCATCGGCGCACCGGGAGCTGTTGATCCGCAAAGCGGCGTGGTGATCAACGGACCAAATCTCGGCTGGGAGAAGGTGCCGTTAAAGGAAGAGCTTGAAAAACGTCTGGGCGTTCCCGTGTTTCTGGACAACGACTGCAATGTCTGCACTCTGGGCGTTCTGGAGGTGGAACTCGGAGCCAAGCCACAGACCATGGTGGGCATTTTTCTTGGAACCGGAATCGGTGCCGGACTGATTTTTGACGGTAAGTTGTATTCGGGATTCAACCGGACAGCCGGCGAGATCGGGCACATGGTGCTCCGCGCTGACGGCGAGAATGACAAGGAAAACCCGGGGGTGACATTTGAACAACTGGCCAGCCGGACCGCCATTTTCAAACGGATTCAGCTGTCGGTGAAAGCCGGCAAGAAAACGATTTTGACGGAGACGCTCGGTGATGATTTGAAGAATCTCCGCAGCGGAGATCTGCGCAAGGCGATCAAGAAGGGCGACAAGTTGGTCCTGAAAATAGTGGAGGATGCGGCGATGTATGCGGGCATGGCGATCGGCAGCATTATCAACCTGCTCAACCCCGAGGTAATCGTGCTCGGTGGTGGCCTGATCGAGGCGCTCGAAGGCACTATGTTCGGTCTCATTGAAGCGCAGTCGAAGAAATACGCGATGCCGGGGGTCGCCAAAGGGATCAAGATTCTTCCGTCCAAGCTCGGCGACAAGGCGGGCATTTACGGCGCTGCGGTCATCGCAAGCCAGGGCTTGAAATCGAAATAACTTCTTCGACCGATGATTTCCCAGATCAAGGCGGTCATTGATGTCGGGACGAATTCGGTGAAATTGTTGGTCGCGGAGGTGGCCGGGGAGACGGTGGTCCCGCTTTTCGAAACCAGTCGGCAGACCCGGCTGGGTCGCGGGCTCTACCAAACCCACCAGCTTCAGACGAGCGCCATTCTCGACACCGCCGACGCGGTGCGGGGATTCCTCGCCACCGCCGAGAAAATGAACGCGCGTGATGTTCGCGTCGTGGCGACGAGTGCCGCGCGTGATGCAATTAACGTGAATGAAATGGTGTCGGCTGTCCACGAGTTGAGCGGCGCGAATCTTGAGGTCATTTCGGGCGGCGAGGAGGCGGAGCTCGTTTACCGTGGCGTTCGTTCGGGGATTGATGCAGATGGCGACGCCGTGATGATCGTCGATGTAGGCGGAGGAAGTACTGAAATCATCGTCGGCTCCGGCGTGCATCCCACATTTCATCGAAGTTACCAATTGGGAACCGTGCGTTTGATGGAGCGTTGTCGTCATTCTGATCCGCCGACTGAAGCGGAATTCAGCGACGTTCAGGACTGTTTGACAACTGTGATCGACGAAATCATCAGCCCGGATTTGAAACGAGCTGGGGTTCCTTCCGAAGAACTCAAGCTGATCGGGACCGGGGGCACAACGACGCTGCTGGCCCGCATGCACAAACAGATGACGGGATTTGACCGGGACGTGATCGAACGAACTGTGCTCACGAAATCCGACCTGACAGACTGGCGCGTTCGACTTTGGGCGATGACCGCAGCGGAGCGCTCAAACATCGTCGGACTGCCCCTCGAAAAAGCGGACGTGATCATGATGGGGGTCGCCATCTACGAGCGAATTCTGGAAATGGTCTCCTGTCCGGAAATACGTGTCAGTCTGCGCGGGCTGCGTTTTGGTGCGTTGCTGCTTGATCAGGCGGGGTGATTACTAAGTATCGCAGACGACATCCTCTGGGCGAATTCCAAGGCATTCGTCATGGTCCTCCCAAACAATCGACGGGAACTGTTCGAGCAGCGCCGGAAACAGATCCTCCCCCGAATCCATCATCGATAGCCCGGCTTTCTGCGCGGCTTCCTCCAGCGCGTAATCGTAGTTGGGTATTTCCGCCCGTTCCGTTTCGTCGAGATGGGCCACTCGGTGGATCTCTCCGTAGGACGATGCCCAGGTGGTGAGCTTTCGCCGAAGCGCTGCCGGTAATTCGTTCAGAGTTACCGCTGTCTCGTTGCAATGAATGCAGATCAAGCCCGACTCAACGATGTCCCGAGTGGCCAGCGGGAACAAGGGGGACCGGCAGCACGAGGCAACTGAATAAGGAGCCGGAATTTCGACCAACCGCTTCAGCCAGAGCTGTCGCTGATTGGCAATTTGGGCGGCGAGTTTGTAGGCGCCGACCAGTGGGTGAGAATACCGCCACAACTCGCCGTTGAAATGCCCCAGCGTCTGCACCAACCAACGGGCGAGTGAGTAATCGTCGAACCGCTCAAATAGTCGGGCATAATCCTTCCACAACAAGTCAGCGGGATTGTCGAGTTTACTCATCTGCAAAAGTCTCCGACCGGGCCCGCTGGATGTCGAGAACTGAAAGTGAACACGAATACCAATTGCATTGCAAAAAGCCAATGCAATTACATTGCAAATAGACTGAATGCGCATTCAATGCACCCAGTAATATCTTTAACATGTTGTAAATAAGGAGTATAACAAACTGGTATGACGAATGCGTAGACATATGTAATATTGAATCACTTGAAAACAAGTTAAACTTAAGAAGTATGAAAAGAATATTATCTGGAATGGTTTTGGTTACTGCTCTCACGGCCAGCGTAAATGGTGTCGAGTGGCATGAATGGGAATCGAGCATGGGTGGCAACAGCCACTATTACACTGTCGTCGGAGAGAATCCCGGTGACGTTTTAACCTGGTACGATGCCCAGACGGCGGCCACCGGTTTGGGAGGTTATCTTGTGAGCTTCCAATCGCCTGCGGAACTTAATTTCGTCCGGAAAACCTTCGGTAAAACCGAGCTGTACTGGACTGGGTTGACCTCTACGGCGGGTGAGGGCGTATTCAAGTGGGAGGATAATCAACCGGTCAATTTCACCAAGTTCGGTTCCGAGCGACCGAACGCCAACGTTCCGAGCTCCGTGGTGATCAATCAGCAGCAGATTTCCCGGGGCCAGTTGAGGACCGGATTTTTTGGCGCGGTGAATGCGTTCAGCGAGTACCGTGGAATTGTTGAATACGAAGGCGGAGTGCCTCCAACGAACGTCCCGGATGGCGGAAGTCCGCTGGCATTGATTGCGATTTCCGGTGTTGCCGGAATGATCTGCCGGTTCCTGAAGAAATAGTTTTCTGTTACCATAACTCAGTTACCTCTGGGCGGAAGATCGGGTGATCTTCCGCTTTTTCTTTTTCGCCGATTGGGGGTTGCACCGGCTCCAGCAGAACTTCAGCATTCGCCCCGAGAATGAGCCGATCGCTGGACGACAAGCTGGAGACATTACCCGGAATTGGACGAACCCGACTGGACCAGTTCAACCGGGTGAAACTGCATTCACTTGGCGATCTGCTGTTGAACCGTCCACGTCGCTACGAAGATCGCCGCAACGTTTCGCCCATTTCGGCCTGTTTGAAAGACGAGTTCATTCTGCTGAACGGGATGATTCAAGCGCACGGCGTGAAGCGATTTCAGCGCGGGAGAAAATTAGTATACGAATTCGTTCTCGACGATGGTACGGCCCGGCTGCACTGCCGGTTTTGGAACATGCCTTTTTTGGAATCCCAGCTGGCCGTCGGGATGCGAGTCTTTGTGTTTGGCAAAGTGTCAGGTGTAAAGCCGAACACCATCGAACACCCCGAGTTCGAGACCGTCGAGTCCGAGGAGGATGAGCAACTTCACCTGAACCGAATCGTGCCGGTGTACCGGCTGACAGAGGGTCTGCCGCAACGCTGGTTGCGCGGCCTGATGTGGCGAACTCTCGACCATCTGGATATTGAGGAATCGTCGGATCAATCACTGGCTTCGAAACACTTTGGCAGACGACGAATTGATCAGCTTCGCCAACTCCATTTTCCGGACTCCGAGGAAGCGGCGGAACAGTCCCGGAGACGATTTGCGCTGGAGGAATTTGCGGTGCTTCAGCGTGGCTTCGCGCGGCGGCGGAATCAGTTTCGCAAAAAAGCGCAGGGTCACAGGTGCGCCGGCGACAACCGGCTGATCAAGCCGTTCTTGAACGCGCTGTCGTTTCAACTGACCGGTGCGCAGACCAACGTGCTCCGCGAAATCCGCGCGGATTTCGGCCATGCCTATCCGATGCGGCGCCTGCTGCACGGCGACGTCGGTTCCGGGAAAACGGTGGTGGCCGCGTGCGCCGCACTGATGGCGATTGAATCAGAGTTCAGTGTTGCGTTCATGGCTCCGACGGAGATTCTCGCCGAACAACATTTCCGCCGGATGAACGACTGGTTTGGCCCGCTCGGCGTCCGGGTGGAACTGCTTACCGGCAAGACTCGTCCTGCGCCAGGTTCACCTGACAAACCGACGGTGACTGTGGGTACTCACGCGTTGATCCACGACAATTATCAACCCGACAATCTTGGCCTGGTCATCATCGACGAGCAGCACCGGTTCGGCGTAATTCAACGGGAAAAACTGCTGCGCAAAGGATTCTACCCACACTTACTGGTCATGACCGCGACCCCGATTCCGCGCACGCTCGGACTGACTGCTTACGGCGATCTGGACGTATCGGTGATTGATGAAATGCCCAGTGGCCGGGGTCGCATCCGCACGCATTTGCGCACGACGGACGACATCGCCAAAGTCTGGAAATTCGTCGCCAACGAAATGGATTCTGGCCGGCAGGCCTACGTGGTTTATCCGCGCATCGAGGAGGATGCGAACGGCGGCGATTTGAAATCCGTCAAGGAGGAGCATGACCGGTTGACCGGGTTGTTCGCCCCCCGGTCGGTGGGTTTAATCCACGGGCAAATGGATTCCCCAAAAGCCCAGGCCGTCGTGGACAAGTTTCGGAAGGGCGAGATCAAGTTGCTGGTGGCAACAACGGTGATTGAAGTCGGCGTGGACGTGCCGAATGCCACCATCATGGTCATTGAAAATGCCGGACAATTCGGGCTTTCCCAGTTGCATCAGTTGCGCGGCCGGATCGGGCGTGGACCGGCGGACAGCCATTGCATTCTGATTGAAGATTCGCGGAAGGCCGACGGGATTGAGCGACTCAAGGTTTTGCTCGAAACCAACGACGGTTTTCGCATTGCTGAGGAGGACATGCGACTGCGTGGGGTGGGGGACTTTTTGGGGACACGGCAGAGCGGCATGCCCAAGTTGAAATTCGGAGATCTGGTGCGGGACCGCGACCTGGTGGAGCAGGCGCGGGAATTGGTGGAGGCTCATCCCGTTTGAAATCGCTTGGCAAAGCGACTCGCGGGCGTAGTCTCGACCCATGAAATTGTTACCGGTTGCCCTGCTAATTTCGCTGCTTGTGTCGGGTTGCTCCAAAACGGATGAAGCCAGTGATAGTTCGACCCCGCCGACGAACAACTATTCCTCAGGTAACCCGGTGACCGCTCCGGTCGACTACCTCGGTGCCGTTTCAAAGGCCCAGCAGCATTCAATCGGCACCATCGACATCGCCTCCGTGACCAGCGCCATCAATCTTTACTACGCCAGTGAAGGCAGTTTCCCGAAGTCGCTTCAGGAAGCGGTGGAGGCCGGATATCTCGGTAAGATTCCCGATGCACCGTACGGCAAAAAGCTCAAATACGATCCGAAAACCGGGACCGTGACCATCGTTCCCGCGGCTAAATAATCAGCATTTTTTCGGTGACCTGGCTTCAAGTTCCGCAATAAATCGTCGGAACTTTGACAAGCTCCATTTTTTCACTCGCCAAGTTCTTTATCTGAGGGCATACACTCGCTCTTTATTTTCATGAACGAACAGATTGTCATTCTTGATTTTGGTTCGCAATACACGCAGGTCATCGCCCGCCGCATTCGCGAATGCAACGTCTACTCCATTATTCTGCCCTTCGATACCCCTGTCGCAGAAATCAAAAAACTGAAGCCGAGTGGCGTCATTCTCTCGGGTGGACCGTGCAGCGTTTATGACGAGGATGCGCCTCTGCCTGACAAGGCTGTCTTCAAGCTGGGTGTGCCAATTCTCGCGATCTGCTACGGCCTTCAGGTTCTCGCACAATCGATGGGCGGTAAGGTCGAACGCGGTCAGAAACGAGAGTTCGGCAAAGGCACGTTGACCGTTCTCGATCCAACGTGTGATCTGTTCGAAGGCCTGTCCAAGAGGCTGCAAGTTTGGAACTCGCACGGCGACAAACTCACCCGTGCTCCAAGAAATTTCGCTACTGTTGCCGCCACGGAAAATTCTGATTACGCCGTCATCGAGAACCGGAAAAAGAAGTTCTTCGGCATGCAGTTCCACCCGGAAGTTGCTCACACGCCGCAAGGCCGGCAGATCATTTCGAACTTTGTTCATCGCGTCTGCGGCTGTGGCAAAGACTGGACGATGCGCAACTACATCGACCAGGCCGTCGAAGATATTCGCAACGAGGTCGGGACCGATCACGTGATTCTTGGACTGAGCGGCGGCGTGGATTCGAGCGTTGCCGCAGCACTCATTCACAAGGCGATCGGGAGTCAGCTCACGTGCATCTTTGTGAACAACGGACTGCTGCGATCACGGGAAGCGGACGTGGTGCGCGAGGTGTTTGGCCGGCATTTCAAGGTGAAGCTGCGCTACGAAAACTCCGCCGCAGAGTTCCTCACCAAACTGAAGGGGGTCAAGAGTCCGGAACGAAAACGCAAGATCATCGGCAACACGTTCATCAAGGTGTTCGAACGGGCGATGAAAAGTGTCGGGCATGCAAAGTTCCTCGCGCAGGGCACGCTCTATCCCGATGTCATCGAGTCCGTGCCGATTGCTGGAAACCCGGCGGCACTGATCAAGAGTCACCACAACGTGGGTGGGCTTCCGAAGAACATGAAGTTCAAACTCGTCGAGCCATTGAAACGCCTGTTCAAGGACGAGGTTCGTTTGCTCGGACTTGAGCTCGGTTTGCCGCGTGAGATCGTTTTCCGTCAGCCTTTCCCCGGACCAGGCCTTGCCGTTCGCATCCTTGGCGAAGTCACGAAGAAGCGTTGCGATGTTCTTCGCGAAGCCGACGCCATCGTCGTTGAGGAAATGAAACAGAGCGACTGGTATTACAAGGTGTGGCAGAGCTTCGCCGTTCTGTTGCCGGTCAAGAGCGTCGGTGTCATGGGTGACGAACGCACTTATGAAGATACGATCGCCCTACGCATCGTCGAATCGCAGGACGGCATGACCGCCGACTGGGTGAAACTTCCGTACGAACTGCTCGAAAAGATCTCGAACCGCATCATCAACGAAGTCGACGGCGTGAACCGTTGCGTGCTCGATATTACGAGCAAACCACCCGGCACGATCGAGTGGGAATAATCTGATCGGCTCTCGAAATGAAAAATATCCACGAGAAAATACTGTTGGTTTTCTGCCTGAGCCTGATCGCTTCCGCGTTTCCGGCTCAAGCAGAACTGAAGATAGAAAAAATCTTCGGCCCGGAAACACCAACCGGACAATACAAACATCCGACGACGATTACCGAATTAGACAACGGTGATCTGTTGATCGCGTACTACGGTGGCGGCGGTGAATACGAAACCAAGACTGCGGTCTACGGTTCGCGGTTGAAGCAGGGGTCGACCCACTGGACGGCCCCGGTCTCGATCGCCAGCAACCCGATGTATTCGATGGGCAACCCGGTTTTGTGGACGGCACCGGATGACCGTGTCTGGCTCTTTTTCGTCGTTCGACCGGGCGAGACTTGGACGACGTCACGGATTGGCGCGAAAGTTTCCGATGATCGCGGTGAGACCTGGTCGGACACGTTTATGGTGACATTCGACGAGGGAACCATGGTGCGCAGCCGACCCATCCTATTGAGTGACGGTCATTACGTTCTCCCGATCTATCACGAAACCGGCGCGGACACGGAGAAGACGGGCGACGATACGAGTTCGATCTTCCTGCGGTTTGATCCGAAGACGAACAAGTGGACGCCGTCCAACAAGGTGTTTTCACGCATGGGAAATCTGCAGGCTGCCGTGGCGGAAACGAAGCCGGGACACCTGCTCGCACTTGCCCGGCGCGGCGGCGATTACGAACCCGGCGACGACGGCTACGTGGTTCAGATGGAATCGATGGACGGCGGGCGAACCTGGTCGCAAGGTGTGGAAACGGAGTTCCCAAATCCAAACGCGTCCGTCGAATTGATCAAACTGGAGAGCGGTAATTTGTTGTTCGTTTACAACCACAGTATGGACGAACGTTCTCCGTTGCGCGCGGCCCTTTCGGAGGACAATGGCAAGACTTGGCCCCGTCAGTTGGACATCGCGACCGGAGAGGGCTCCTACGCTTATCCCACCGCCATTCAGACCGAAGATGGAATCATCCATGTCACGTTCACCTCAGACGATCGCACGACCATTCGTCACGCGACATTTGAGGAATCGGATTTACGTTGAATCGACGGGATTTCTATTTCGTCACAACCAATTCAGATTTCCCGCGTCTTTAACGCTGACGCTCATTTGAAACTGTTTACGAAATACTCGTCATGACCTTGTTTTCTTCGCACTTTTCCAACCGATTTTTCGTCGCTGCTCTGACTTGCCTCGCATTCGTCACCAGCTTGGTGGCATCCGACAACTGGATGGGTTGGCGCGGTCCAAATCAAAACGGGAGCGTTGCCAGCGAGGAGTTTCCTGCAAAATGGTCCAACGACGATCTCGTGTGGAAAGTGGAATTGCCGGGGAAGGGCGGATCAACTCCGATCGTCCTGAATGGCACAATCTATCTCACGACTCCAATTGATGAACTTGATGGTGTGATGGCATTTGACATGACGGGCAAGGAACTTTGGCGAACGACGCTGGGCAAACTCAGTGCGCCTAAACATCGCAAGCTGGGTTCCAGCTCCAACTCATCTCCGGTCACGGATGGGGATGCCTTGTTCGTGTATTTCCGCAGTGGCCATTTTGCCGCGCTCGAGTTGGATGGGAACGTTCGGTGGGAACAGAATCTCACCGATACTTTTGGTCCGGAGAAACTCTTTTGGGATCAAGGCAGCTCGCCGGTCGTAACCGACAAGTTTGTTGTACTCACGCGGATGCATTCAGGTGATTCCTGGATTGCAGGTTTTGATAAACAAACAGGGAAGATCGCGTGGAAGACGGATCGCAACTACAAGGTGCCATCTGAGAATGACAACGGATACACCACGCCGGTTCTGTTCAAGCACAATGACATGGACGCGCTCCTGGTTTGGGGGACAGATCACTTGACGGCTTACGACGCCGAGCATGGGCGGCTTCTGTGGTCCGCTGGTGGTTTCAATCCTGAGGGCACTGTTAACTGGCCGGCGATTTCGAGTCCAGTCATTCAGGGTGACCTCGCGATCATTCCGGTGGGCCGTGATGATCGGCCAGGTCAATCGAGCATCTCAGCGGTGAAACTTGGCGGCAGCGGGGACGTGACGAAATCACATCGACTTTGGGATCGAGATGGCGTGGGCGTATTTGTGTCGGCACTGGCCGCGTACGACGGAAATATTTATCTACTGCGCAATCGTGGCGGCGTCGTATGCCTTGACGGAAAGAGCGGTGAGACGATTTGGGAGGACGCGTTTCCGAAAGCAAGTGCGAGCTACTACTCGTCACCAGTGATCGCCAACGGGATTCTCTATGCAGCCCGGGAGGACGGCACCGTCTTCGTCGCGCGTGTCGGTAAGAAATTTGAAGTGCTCAGCGAGAATGCAATGGGTGAACACATCATTGCATCGCCGGTCCCTGTGAACGGGCATCTCTTGATTCGTGGAGATGACCATCTGTTCTGTATTGCGACAAAGTAGATCTCTAATCTCAGAAACAGAAATGCATTTTGAACAAATGATCGCCAAGGAAAGGAGTTGGGGCACCTGGGGAGCAGGAATTCACGCACCCTGCCGGTGAACGTGTCAGCAGTTGCAGCTGCTTCTCTTCGCGTTCTTTGCTTCCTTCTGTTCCATTCCCATTTTCATTTTTAGGTTTACTGCAACCACGGTGTGATCGTGGGCAGGATTGCTTTGGCCCAGCGTTGGTAGCCTTCAGGAGAGAGATGGAGGAAATCAGGCATGATTGTTTTGGAAATGGTTCCATCAGATTCTAGAAATACATCGCCAATATCCTGCGCAAAGACGTGTTCGTTGTCGGCCATTGCCGGCAAGTGTTTGTTGACCGCCTCGACTTTCAAGCGCGATCCGCCAGTGGGTAGTTCATCACGCGGAAAAACTTCGAGGACGAGGATCTTGGATATTGGAAAACTCTCACGAAGCAGCTTGATCACAGCTGCGATTCCTTCAACGACGTCGTCTGGGTTGTCATTGTTGAACCAGAAAGTGTTGGTGCCGATCATCAGCACGATGACCTTTGGTGACAGCTTGCCGACAGCGCCGTGCTTCAATCTCCAGAGAATATTCGACGTTGTGTCGCCGCCGATACCGAAGTTGGCCGGATTGAATTCGCCGAAGGCCTCGTTCCACGTCGGTTGCCCCGCCCAACCTTCAGTGATCGAATCTCCTACAAACAGCAAATCGGTCTGCCCCTTTTCCGCAATCTCCACATCGTCTGCGTGGAACCGATACCACTTGGCCAATGACATCCACGAATAGCTCTCCATTCGTGGGACAGAATCTGTGGCATGGGCGCCGTGAGCGGTGGGGACGACAAAAATGAAAACGAGGTACGCGAGCAGAACGGCAGTTTTGGATTTCATGAATTTTGGACTCGTTGAAGACGGTATTCCTACACCGAGCCGTTCGCGAATCAACTCCACTCCATCGCCTATCGACGGACGCCGAAGTGGTACAGCACGTTTCGCATCAAGGTTTGAAACTTTGGATCCACCCACAACGCCCAACCGCTGCCGATGGAACCGGCATTGAAAACACGGCCGCCATCGGGGCGTTCCCAGTAGATCATTTCGCCACCTTGATCTTGGAAGCGAATTTTTCCGCTATCCACGCTTGACTTGCTTCCTCGCTTTCTAGGAGCGTCGCTCTCGATGTTGGCAGAGCCTTATGTTGTGGAATTGGTTTCCTTTGCCTTTTTCTCCCTCGCACTTTGTTTTCACTACTGCCTTATGTGGCTTCGTTTCTTCTCCTCAATGAACCGGTTGACAGCCGACAGAAGCGGCTCAATGGGTCAACGGCAACAATGCGGCGCGTTTTTGAATCAATGACCTCAGGAGGCGAATAATTACGCTACGGAGGAGGCGGTCATTGTTAGGTATGGTTTGTTTTTGGTGCGCCGGTTTTTTGTTTTCTTCCCGGTGCCGGTTTCGCTGGGCAAGTTTCTTGACGCGTCGGTGTTCAAGGATCGTTGGCCGCAGGCCGTCATGGGCTTGTTGCGGGGTGACGTAGTCGATGCCGGAATGATAGTGCTCG
>Ga0335398_10000706_pt1 | contig 58256 bp, 58 predicted proteins | sample BON03_FD_205742 | JGI IMG/M metagenome (GOLD analysis project Ga0335398, IMG submission 205742) | Freshwater microbial communities from Lake Bonney liftoff mats and glacier meltwater in Antarctica - BON-03 (spades assembly) (version 2) | ecosystem: Environmental > Aquatic > Freshwater > Ice >... | reverse complement strand
GGTTACGCTTAACGGCGGGGAACCCAGATCAGTCACACGTAAAGTGCCTAAAGAGGCGACCGACGCACAGGTTGTCTCCCTGATGTTCGATGGCGTTGTGCTTAAGCCAACTGCTGCCCCTGTTGCCCCAGTGCAGGAAGTGCAGCAGGAAATGCAGCAGGCTGTACCGCAGCAGGAGCAGGAAGCAGAAACTGACCTGACCGCCGCTGACGATACCCCAGTGGACTTAGGGCCGTTTATAGACCGCATGCGTGAGCAGCAACAGCAGGCTGATACCCCAGTGGACTTAGGGCCGTTTATAGACCGCATGCGTGAGCAGCAACAGCAGGCTGTATCGCAGGCTGCTGAGCAGCAACAGGCTGAGTACACCCCGACCAGAACTGAGAAAGTCGGCACTGCGGTAGTCCGCGAGTACGCTGCAACCCGTGGCGGACAGCACGTTAAAGTCACCGTGCGCAGAGGGAAGGGTGGGCAGCCCACAGTGGTTACGCTTAACGGCGGGGAACCCAGATCAGTCACACGTAAAGTGCCTAAAGAGGCGACCGACGCACAGGTTGTCTCCCTGATGTTCGATGGCGTTGTGCTTAAGCCAACTGCTGCCCCTGTTGCCGAGCAGGTTGAGTCAGTCGCTCCCGCTCCCGTTGTGGAGCAGACCCCTGTTGCTGTAGAGCAGACCCCTGTTGCTGAGCCACCTGCACCTGTTGTGGAACAACCAAAACCAGCCAAGTCCGGCGATCTGCTCAGTGAGCGCAAAGACACCCGCTCTGACGACACACTGGCCACCTATGTTGGCAGCGCACCTGCGGATCAGGACATCGTGCGCCGGAACGCTGCGGGCGTGCCCAGACAGCTGACCACCCGTGTCGGGGGTGAGAAAGCAACCATACAGCCGCTGGGCACCAAATACAAAGGCATGACTGACACGCAGATCATTGAAGCGTTCCGCCCTGCTGCACCTACTCCTGCTGCTACACAGCAGACAAGTAACGTGGTGCCGATCAATACCAAAGTTAAAAACTCTACCCCTGTCGTCACCAAGCTGAAAGAAACACAGGAGGAAGTGGCAGCATCTGCAGCGGCAGTGCAGCTGACAGAGGACGCTGATGCCGCTGCAGATGACACAGCGGTTCTCAACGCCATAAAAGAAGCTGCCAAAGAGGACAAAACGCCGGGGGGCGTATTATTCCCGGTGCAGGTGTTCGCGGCGATCCGCAACTCCATCCTAAGCCCGACCAGCGGCGTGCAGGTGCGCCAGGTCGGTAAAATTGAGAAGGATAAAAAGGCCACTAAAAAATGGGGCAAAGGCGTTCGCGCAGTCTCCACCGCCGCCCGTGATCTGATCTTTGCCATGAACGAGGCGGACAACGCAGGTGGCAATCTGGTTAGAAGCGACGTAATTCTGGGGCAGACAAAGCTGCACGATACCCGCGACGACGATAAAAACGCGGCCAGCCGTGCCAAGCGGGCAGTAGCTGACCGCAACGCGAAGAACGCTACAGTCATCGAGGCAATTGCACAGCTGGAAAAAGCAGTCACTAAAATGGGTGGCACCCGCAAAGACATGGACGCCATCGTGCAGGTCGTAAAAACCCGTGTGCAGGAGCGTGCCGTGAAAGGCAAAGCCCCGAAGCAGTGGGCGAAGCTGGATGTGAACCTCTCGCGTGCCTGGGGTGAGTTCAAGCAGGGTGCGTTCGATGACAACCAGTTCGTGCGTGGCAGCAAGTCCCGCAACTCCAAAGAGGAAGGTGGCAAAGGGGCGACCCCGCTGGAGAAAGCTGCTGAAGGCACGAAGAATTTCAAAGGCGACGATGTGGCCACTGGCATCACGGGCCTCATGCGTAAAATGAAAAAAGAAGGCACTGTGTATGAGCGGATGCTGGCCACTGCGCTGGAGAAAGCGTTCACAAGCATGGGGGGTACAGCCCCGGCGCTACAGTTCTACACGCCAAAATCGCGTGAGCCGGCGGGCACCTACACCCCCACGAAGCACCTGATCACCATCAGCAAAAACGCCTCTCCGGAAGTCCAGCTGCATGAAGCGCTGCACGGGGCGCTGCGCTGGTTCGTGCACGCCAACCGGGAAAACGAGTACGTAGTCGCGCTGGATAAGGCGCTCCAAACCGTGCTTGAGCAAAAGGGGCTGAGTAACGAGGCGCTGCGGGTGCAGGTGCTGCTCACGAAACTGGCCAAGCGCAGCAGAGCTGATGCGATTCTGGAGCTGGTGTCCTATGGCAACACGCTCAATGAGTTCCGTCAGGCGCTGGAGAAGATTAAAAGCAAGCCTGGGGTGAACCGCAACTTCCTGCAGGCCGCGCAGGATATCTGGAAATCCATTCTCAACATAGTTAGTGAGCTGCTGAACAAACCCAACACGGTTGCTGCCGATGTGATCCAGAACACTTTCAAGCTGCTGGAGCAGGTGACGCAGGATGGCGGTAATGTTCCTAAAACAGAGGCGGAGAGGAAAGGCAATAAGCTGAATCAGCAGGCAGAAACACTCAACGCCTCCATTACCAGCCGGGGCAACTCACCCCTGCCTCCCGGTAAGTCCGCGACGAACCACTACATGTCCCAGGCATCCAAATCGCTGCTGAGCAGCCAGATGCTGTTCAACGCGCTGGGTTGGGATAAAGTGCCAGGCAAAGTGCAGAAGATGGCTGCCAGTGTTGCAGCCAGTATCCGTAAGGATTTTCCGGGTGCTGAGCGCCTGCTCTCCAACATAAACGCCAACTTCAGCATCTCGGAGCCGGTACGTATAATCAAAGAGAACTTCAAATACGACAAGAACAACGGCAACCAGTACACGGAGCTGGTGGCAAACCAGATCGCCAACCGCGATGCGGCGTACAACGAGACAGTGTTTGCCTATCTGGACGGGGATACCAAAGCGCTGGACGGTATGCCTGCCGATGGGGGCAAGCTCAAATCACAGTTGGACGCGATTCTGGAGCACTATGACGAGTACATCGAGGAGCTGCCCAAAAAAGAGCAGGCGTACTTCAAGAACAACAAGTTCACCGACACGCTGATCTACCCGCTCAAGTCTGCCAACGTCGCAGGCACCTCCTTGTCTGCCCAGGGGGTCGCACAGTACATTGGCCTGAAGACAGACCGGATGGATGAAATCTCAGCTTCCCTGCCGTGGATGGCAACCAATGCCCAGGGGGATATCGACATTGGGGACAAGTTTTATCAGGTGCTGGAGCCAGATAAATTGAACACCAGCAGCCCCACGCTCCTCAAGGCTGGCTATATGTCCAAGAGCGTGTTCGATGCAAGCGGCCCGCCTGCTGACCCGCTCACCGGCCTGCCCCTGTCTGTGGATACCTCACGGCAGTGGACGCTTGATAGCAAGAACAAGGGCAAATACGTATTCAAATCCAACATGACCTCCGCGCAGGCTCTCAAAGAGCTGAACGCGCTGGATCGCGCCAACGCGCTGCGTAACACCATGGCGGCCTTATCGGTGCACTTCGCCGCCCGCAACCACTCCCGTGCGCTGGCAGCGTTGGGCAGGGATGCCAACGGCGAGCCGACAGTGACCTCCGTGGTGTTTGACTCCGTGGAGCAGATTGAGCAGGTGACAGGGCAGAAAGTCGACCCGGAGCGGATTCTCATAGCTACTGACAAAGAAGCGCAGAACGCGATGGTGCTTAACAAATACCGGGCCACTGGCTCCTGGGTTCGCGTGCCGGTCAGCAAAAGCAAAGACGGGCAGCAAGGCTACGGCCCGCTGGCAGGCAAACTGGTGCCCGGCCCGGTGTGGAACTCGATGAACGACATGAACGATCGACAACCAATAATCAAGGCACGTCTCTACACCAAGACGCTGACGCTGTTCAAAAAGTCCAAGACCACGCTCAACCCTGGTACACACGTGACCAACACACTGACCAACTTCACGTTGGCGTACATGCACGATATTACTTACGCCCAGCTCAAGGTCGCTGCCCGTGTCTATGCCAAGTACCATGCCTCGCCCACGAAGCTGACTCCCAGTGAGCTGGCAATGATGAATGACTTCATAAAGTCCGGCGCGATGCTGGGGGATTTCTCGATCTCCGAGGTGAAGAACTCACTGTTCGCAGCGTTTGACTCAGTGAAAGACCCACGGGCCGGAACCAGCCTGCTGGATCAGATGAACCAGTACGCTGCCTATGAGAAAGCCAAGATGTACATGGGCAACAACCTGCTTACTCGCAGCGTGGCCAAGGGCGCTGACGTGATGGGGCAGACCTACGCGGCAGAGGATAACGTGTTCCGCATGGCTGCGTTTATGAAAACCCTGGGGGAGCTGCAGGCCAGAGGGGGTGATAGTACGACTAACGTACGTGAGTCAGGCCGGGTCGCCCGTGATCTGTTTCTGGATTACGACATCGACTCCCGCGCTGTTAAGATCGCCAGGCAGACCGCGTTCCCGTTTATCGCTTGGACGTATGGCATCATCCCTCTGCTGGGGCGCATCGCGCTGCACCAGCCGTGGAAGATTGTTAACGTGCTCACAGCCTACCAGCTCACCGCTGTGGCAATGGGTGCCATGGCCGGGGATGACGAGGAGCAGCGTGCAGCCGGGCCGGATTACCTGAAAGAGCGGATGTTCGGCTTCGGCCCGTACATGCACATGCGGGTGCCGTTTGCAGGGGATGCGCAGAACCCGGTGTACTGGCGGCTGGGGGATTACTTCCCGATGGCCTCTGGCACCAAGGGGCTGCCTAACGGCTTTCTGGGGCAGAGTAAACTGCCTCAGTTCATGTCACCCAGCAACCCATTCAGCTCCTTGATCATCACGTTCATGGGCGGGGTTGACCCATACACCGGCAAACCGATCCACGAAGTGACTGACTCAGACTTCGAGAAACTGCTCAACGCGGCTACGGCAGGCTACAACATCATGGCCCCGCCGATTATTTCCAGCAGAAACGGCAGAGCCGTGAAGAGGGCGCTCGATGGCAACACAGGAATAACCGGGGCTTCCCCCAGCTCGACAGTGTTCGCCAGAGCGCTGGGGATGCGCCTGTATCAGCACAACGTCGATGAGGAGGCAGCCTTCAAGGATATCCGTGAGTCAGCTATATCGCTGGATTTCGATGTGGCCATAAGCAAGGCCAAGCGGGAGGAGTTGAACAAAGGCTACCCGGACTATGCGAAACTGGACAAAAAACTCGACAAGTTACTCGAAGAAAAAGACGCAGCCCTTCTTAAAGTGCGGGGCGAATAACTTACTTCATCTTCGCGCCTTTGGTGCGGGCGAAAGAGCGGTTGGCAGCCTTCGTGGTAACACGCAGGTTGCTGCTGCTGTTGCCGCCGCCCTTGGCTAACGGAGTTTTGTGGTCGACATCTTTGCCATCACCCTTGCGTACTGCACCTTTCTTTTCCATCTCGCTGCGGGCTGAGTTGCGCTTAGCACGATTCTCGATCTGCTCCTTCTTACCGTGGTAGTTCTTGTATTCCTTTTTATAGTCACGCGCCATTGCTGCTATCCTCTGAAGTTTTACAGTCGGGTAACAGACATATTACACTAATTATTCTCACAGAGAAGACTCCCCACACGCCACGCAGATTTCCCTTCATGGAGGTACAGACCGGGCACTCTAGGATGACTGTTCCGGTCGGAATAACACCTATCTACTCGTGTTTGCACTGCATACAGATGCACGGGGCTGTTGTGTGCGGTTGCGCACATAACTTGAATTCTTTCAGGTCAACGACGTTACTCATGGTGCGCTGCCCTGCAGCACAACCAGTGACACGTTACTCTGCTGCAATCTGGCGGAGGTGAACGCCACAGCGGTCAGGAACCGGGGGTGGTTGATATTCACGACCACGCAGTGTGCCTGACCAGGGTTGTGTCCGGTGCAGCCTTTGAACATGGTCACGCGGTCTTTGGCAGCGATCAGCGCGCCGCTATCCTGCAGCTCACGCACGATGCGATCTATGCCATCCTTGTTCCTGCCCAGCCACTGCCGCAGCACGGATGTGTTGATCGCCAGCTGACTTCCCGCCATGATCGGTGTCTGCTTATCATACACGAGCTTAAGTCGCGCCACGGCCTTCTCAGGAGCTGGAAGCCGCACCTGCTCCACCCCGGAGCCATAGGCTTCAGTAACCTCAATAAGCCGGTCGTTGTGCTCCTGCAGAAACTGCCCGACGATATCGAACACATCCTGTCGGTTATCCGCCACAGACTTGCGAAAATCGCGCACGTGGTCGATCAGGTGCTGGGTCGTGTCGTCCACGTCGAAGGGGAAAAGCCCTAGGGTTTTGCCAATCTTGCCCATAATCCAACCCGCGATGATGCCGGTGCGGTAAAAGCGCTCCTGTGGCTCGAAGATGAAGTTGAATTTGCGTAGAAATGACTGCTCGCCTTTGGCCCATATCTGCGCCGCCCCACCGTGCGCAGCGATCACCTGCACCAGCTCTGGGAAAGCCCACCCGTTGTTGGCTGCCATCAGATCAAAGAACCGATAGCCGTTGCTGGAGCCGGTGGCGTCGGCCTCAATGAACGAGCGGTCGAAGTGGTTAAGCTCCATTGTCCGCGCTTTGAGCGGGTCGTTGTTGGCCTGCACCATCGCGAACTTCTGGTGCAGGGAGATGTTGGTCGTAATCAGCGTGGGGCCATCCCACTTCACCGGCTCACGCAGCTCCCGGTCTTTGGTCATCGCCAGCTTCTCACGCCCCTGACTCAGATCGTAGGCCAGATTAACCATGTCCTGATCGCTGGCCGAAGTCAGCTCGTCGATGGTGCAGGGCAGGTTATTGAGCACCCCGCGCACCTTGAACAGTGCGTTGGCAGTATCGTTCTTATTCATAAACAGCTCCTTGGGGGAGCCGATCAGACTGTTGGCAGCGATCAGTGCCAGCGATTTACCGGTCGTGGTTTCTGTGGAGTAAATCGACACCACCAGTGAGGCGTTACCAGCAACCGGGCCAAGAATCCCAGCCGTGGCCAGCAGGATAGCTGAGCGGATAGTCTGGGTGCCAGGGTGGTTGAGCATCTGCATCCCCTGAACCCACAGGTCACGCTCACCGTGGGGCTTGATAATCTCTGCGTAGCGCGCAGCCGGGCCACGCAGTCGGCGCTCCGTGTTGCCGTTCGGGGAGCCGATCACCGTTTCCCCACATAAAAACGAGCCATCAGCCTGCCAGCCGAAGGCGATGTAATCCACCCCGGTGGGGGTCATGCCCTGCACCATCGTTAAGTAATCCATGAGAAAGCCTCGTATTTTGTCTTGTTGTCCCTGATTTTTAACGTACACCTGCCGGTTGAGTAGGAACGTGGAGAACTCCCGTCCGACTGAGGAGAGCACTGCGATCTCATGGTCTTGCTCCGCCCAGCCGGTCAGGGGGTATTTGATCGCCAGCTTGAACGCAGCACGTTTGCTCTCTGGGTCATAAAAAGAGCCAGTGACGTGCATCTCGTAGGATGAGATGAATTCCAGCTCAACCGTCTCAACGGGTGTTTCCGTGCCGTTGGCGTTGGTCGTGGTGGCAGTGGTTTTAATCTCTTTAAGTATGTGTCCTTCGCGTACCACATACCCCTTGGGCAGTTTGATTTCAGTGGCGTCCATGCCTGACAGCTTTACCAGCGACGTGTCCGCGAAACTGAGCTGTGCGGGAGACTTTACGCTGTGCTGGCAGCCGGCACACCCGCTGGGGTTAAGCCGGCGGAAGGACTCGCAGGTACTGGGGCCGGTGCCATTCCAGTTATCCAGCTTGCTCAGATTATCATCGAGCACGAAGTCCGGGTGTTTGCCCGCGATCAGGATGACATCCCCTGGCACGTCCGCGCTGAATTTCACCAGCCCTAGAGAGCTGCGCCACATCGGTTCGTCCACCGCGTTGCCACTGGCGTCAGTAACCCCACCGCTGGCCACCAGCGCGCCGACCTGCCTGCACTGCCTTGCCACCAGCACGATGCTGATCGAGTTATCACTGCTATCGAGCACTGCAGCGGCAATGCTGCTCTTGATCTTTTTGCCCCTGGCTGCGGGTTGCACTGCGGCGACCTGCCCGAACCATGGTTTGAGTATGGTGAACAGGGTCAGCGGCTCGAAGTCCTCACAATCTATGATGCACTCCACCGGTTTGAAGGGAGTCTGCTTTTTGTGGTGTGTCCCCACCGGGCGCAGCACCATTGAGGCGTCGTGGATTTTGGTATTGTCAATCAGCACGTTGTGCTCAGCCAGAGCCAGGCGCAGCGCGGTGGAGACTTTAACCCAGTGCCCTGGCTGTATGGATTCGGTCAGCGGCCAGTAGCAGTGAAGTCCGTTGCCCGAGGAGATCACCATCGGGATTGGTAGACCGATCTCCTTCAGTGCCGCGTACAGCACCGCCCAGCCCTCTTTCTTGCTCTGGTAGGGTTTGTCCGGGCCGATGTCGAGATCAAGTGCCAGAGTCTTAAATGCCGTGGCCATGTGCGCCAGGCGTTTGAATTTTTCTTTGCCGCTTACATCAAAGTGTCTGTGCCCGGCGAACGCGCCAACGGCAAAATACACGGTAGTGCGTGGGTCGGCATCCCACTTGTGAATCGCTGCAACTGCCTCATCTATGTCAGTAAACGAGCCTCTGTTCCAGAATATACCCCTTGGTTCGCCAGCCTTCGGCACGTGGGTACTGATAACAATTTCATCCTGCTGTGGAAACACACGAGTAAGAAAGTCTTTAGTGTCCAACTGAATACCCCTAGAAGAAAACCCCGGCATAAGCCGGGGCGTTGTCTTTTTTTAGAACAGTCCGTTTTTATTCATCAAACAACGAGTCGAGCTTTGCCGCTAATTCTTCTGAGGCTTTCACCGGCTCTACTTTAGGCTTGGTTGCTTTGGGTTTGGCTACAACTACAGCTTCTTCATCTTCATCTTCATACGCGTCATCTACAGGTACTGGGGCTGGTTTAACAGCCACCTGCGCTGGTTTCGGGCCACGGATTGCCAGTCGCGCATCCAGTGGTGGTATCTGTCGGGTAGCCACCTGCACAGGGTCAGTGTCCAACATTGCGTCTATTTTTTCAATAGCCTTTGCTGGCACGTACCCTTTTTGTGTGAAGGTGATCTTCGGATAGCTGACATCATCATCGAATCCCAGCTCCGTGATCGCCTCCTCCGGGCCGACACCATAGTTGTTCAACTCCTTGAAATACTCCCGCAGCCCCTTCATTCCAGAAACCGGAACCGTCAGGTTGTACACCTTGGACGGGTCAGCCGCCGGAACCACTGCGAGGTGGCGCTGATCAGCACACATCTTGGATTTAGCGCCAGAAGGAAGGATTTTTGAGCCGAGTACATTGTATGGACACAGCGAACAGCTCTCACTGACCGGGGACTCCACAGTAGCATCAGGAGCAAGCCCGTCGTTAGAAAAACACGCGGGGGGAACGGCTTCTGAGGCGTCGTAGGGTTTATTGTAGTACACCTTGGATACCCGCGGATTAGCACCGACGATAATGGTATCCAGCGTGGTGCCGATGACTGTCTCCACACCGTCTTCGACCAGCCGGAAGCGGCTGCCTTTTATACTGATGCGGGGGATGTTCAGGCCATCAGTGACGATGGCCGATGTCACCACAGAGCGGGTGCCCGACTGCTGACGAGCAGCAATACGAGCGGCAATGTGGGCTGGTACTTGTGTGACGTTGCTCATAATTCCTCCAAGGAATCTAATAGTGTTGCGGGTTAGTCTATTTTTGCTGCGGCCTTTCTGAAATTAAACACTTGCACGGTCTTGAAATTAACACCAGGAGGCGGTGTGCCATTGGCTTCGATAAAACTCTTAACACCGGTTTTGGAGGCACGTGACTCCACCATGTCCCAGTTGTCGTTCTCTTTGCAGAAGGTGAAAAACTCATCGCGTGAGGCCACTGTTGCTGAGTTGTGTTTCGACCAGTACACAAGCCCGAAGTCAGTCGGGATTTTAGTCAGCCCTTCCTCCTGTGACTTGGCAGTGAACCACTGCTCCAGTGCAACCAGTGTTTTGGTCATCTCTGCCTTGGCAGCTTTGTGTGCCTTTTCCAGAGTGTCAATTTTGTCTCGCACCTGCAGATACTTCTCTGCTGCCAGCTCATAATTCATCAAGTAATCCCCTTTAATCGTCTGAGTTAATCCCTTGTACAAGAGATAGAAATTCCGCAAGTGTGTTTTGCTTCGCACGCAGCCTGCGGTATAGCTCTGCCTCGAAGCCCGTAGCCCAGATGTGCCACACGGACGTTTTGCCGACGGTGGTCAGTCGACGAATTCTTGCATTGGCCTGCTCGTACTGCTCCAGTGAGTAAATCGGTGCGAACCAGATAATGTCTTTGGCCCGCGTGAGCGTCAGACCGTGTGCGGCCACCCGTGGGTGTGCCAGCAGTATCCGGGGGCGGTCTGTGTACTGGAAGTCATTGAATATCTGATCGCGGGCTGTTTTGCCCACGTCCCCGTTAACCAGTGCCACGTCATACCCGTCAGCGGTCAGCTTGTCCTGCAGCCACAGCTGGACACCCTTGAGGGGCACGAACACGATCACTTTGTCGCCAATCTCATCTAATAATTCAGTAAGGCTATTATACCGCAGGGAGGCGTCTACGGCAATCGAGCCGTTTTGCCCGTAGACCACGCCACAGCTGATCTGCAGCATCTTGCCGAGCACCACAGCGGCGTTGGGGGCAGTGACCTCCCCGGCGGCGAAAATCGTGATCGCCTTGTCCCGCATCTCTTTGAACGCTTTTGTCTGCTGCACAGTCAGCTCGGTTTTGCGGCCCAGATAGTTCGTCTCTGGCAGGTCTTTGCACTCATCCAGTGAAAAGCGGATTGAGGGCTGTAGCACCCGGCGACAAATCTCCAGCGCATTGGCTCTGGGTGCCCACTTGAACTTGGTCACTTTCTGCATCACCATGTCCTTGAACGTGGTGAAACTCTTGGGCACCGTCGAGGACTCAGCCAGCCGCGCCAGTGTCCAGGCATCGGCAGGGGACTGCGAGATCGGCGTGCCGGTGAGCATCCACAGCCATGGCCGGCGCTCGTTTACCCACTTGTTAAACGCCCGATATCGCTGGCTGCCTGCAGTCTTAAGCGCCGTTACCTCATCGTAGATCACCACGTCGATGTCATCCAGATGCTCGCGCATGTTCGTAAAGCCATCGTGGTTGATAATAATGAACTGCACCCCTGGGGTCTCCAGCAGGGATACTCGTTTCTCTTTGCTGCCCACACACACGATAAACGAGCGATGGGACAGGTGATGCTTGATCTCCCGCCCCCAGACCACCTTCAGCGTAGAGAGCGGTGCAATGATCAGAACCTTCTTAATTAACCCTTCTATGAGCAGGAAGTCCGCTGCCCACAAAGCACTGATAGACTTACCCGTGCCCGGCGCGTTCAGACACAGCGCACGGCGGTGCATGGTCAGAAAAGCGGCTGTGTCCTTCTGGTGTTCCATGGCCTCGAAACGAGCAGGCCAGTCGTAATACTGCATGATCGGCGCGGGCACATCGAACTTCAGATTGCGCAGCACAATCGCCTCCTCCACCCCGTAGGGGATAGCGATCAGCTGCTTCCCGTCATGCGTGAAGGTTCTGGCATGGGGAATGGCGGCAGCGATACCGGCGTTCTCATCACTGTCGATGATCACCTTGCGCTTCTCTGGGATTAGCAGCATATTGCGCTCCAGCGGGCGAACTCCACTTTCCACTCCTCGATGTTGCGCTCGTTGACCACCCAGCACCGCCCATCACACAGCTCGATGGCAGCGATCTCCCGCACCTGGTGCGCGGTGAGCACACCCTTGCAGAACTTTGTCTCCACACCGAACAGGTTGCCCCCCACGCAGCCCATAAAATCAGGGATTCCAGGGCGACCGAAGCCGTTCGAGGATGGCATGAACCACCAGCACCGGTCAGTTAGCTTAAGTATTTTCTTCACTTCTTCTTTTACAGCCCCTTCGTTCTTATATATTTTCTCTCTCACACATCACCTTCGCAGCCTTGCATCAGGGCAAATATCCTTTGCCGGGCACCACGGGCACAGCCCGGAGGGTGTTGTTTTGAATACACCTAACTCAATAATCTCCTGCACCTGCTCGAAGCGCGGGCGCAGCGCCTGCCACAGCGCGTCCATGTGCTTGCGGAAGTATATGTTGTTGTCGATCACGTCGAACTTGAGCCAGATAAACGCGGTCTTGACTTTGTTCACCTGGGGGTAGAGCCAGAACACCATCAGCGCGAACAGCTGCAGCTGGGTGGGGTTGTCCCTGATCTTGCCGGTTTTGTAGTCCAGGCAGTACGCCGTGTCCCCGTCGACCACGAGCAAGTCTGCTATGGCCCGTATCCACACGTCCGCGGCGAACCAGTCCACCGGGATCAGCTGCGCGTTGACTGCCATCTGGTGCTCGAACAGCTTCTCCCCAGGGCGGGCCATGATGCGCTCCACCAGCGGCCCCCACGTGCGTACTGAGTTAGCATCTTCTACAGACAAGGGGATTAGTGGAGTTTTCACCCCTGCGAGCATATCGCGCCCGTAGTTCTCCAGTGCCTTGTGCACCCGATCACCGTAGGTGGCAGCATCGTTCTGCTGGTCTACCACGCGCTTTGAGACGTACTGGTAGTCGAACTTCGCCTGACACTGCTCGAAGGTACTCAGGCGGCTGTAGGACAGTGGCATTTTCATATTATTCTTTCTCCAGTGCGATGATTCTTAGTTGTTTTGTCACGGTCGCCAGCGTGGTCGGCACACTGTGTCTATTTAGCGACCCCATAGCTAATCCCCACACCTGTCTCACAGGCTACCGGGATACGTCCACGGCACCACACAGGGGTCAGATTAAGGCACTCCTCCATGTATGCGCGGGCAGAATCAAGAATCGAGTTTGCAACAACACACACGGCTTCATCGTGTACAGACAGGTGCACCTGGTGTCTGCTGTTGATACGAGCAGTCTGCCACATAACGATCTTCATCGCAGCATGTTGACATAAGTTTTCGACTACTTTCGCGCCGTAAATTTTCACCCGCTGCCGCCCCATCTGGTACGTCCACTCCCGCGCTCTGTTGCAGTATTTCAGGTCGTGGTAAACCACCCCTGGCTCGCCAGGACGACCGAAGCCATCCCGCTGTGTGATGAACCAGCCGTTGACATCCACGTAGGTCAGTGAGCAGCCGTTGGCAATGTCAGGGAGGATGACATCGTTGCACCGATACCACAGCGCGACGACCTTGGTGTAGGTCTGTCGGTACAGATCGACGATCTGATTGGCGCGGTTGATATCAATCGGGTCAACGCCAGGAATAGTGCGGGCAGCTTGGCGCACCATCTTCATAAAGCGGGCAGGCCCAGCGCCGTACTGCAGGCCCAGCATCGCGGTCTTGCCCAGAAAGCGCTCGGCCACGTCCGCCTTGGTGATAGTTCGTTGGAACAGCACGCTGGCAAAGTCACAGTACATGTCTACGCCTGCGGCCAGTTTCACCAGTACATCGTCTTGCCCGGCCAGCGCCATCACGGTACGCAGTTCGATGTTGGAGGAGTCCCCCACTAGCACCGTGTAGCCATCAGGTGCCATCAGGGTGTTGCGCAGGCCAGCGGCGGGGCCACGGGTGGGGATGTTCTGCCAGTTAACCTTATTCCCGCCGGAATAACGTCCCGTAGTCTTGGCCCCCCAGAAGTTCAGGTACACCGGCAGCGTGCCCCGACTGCACATCTCCTGAAACTTCAGGGCGCGTGTTTCCGCGATGGTGGTCTTAACCCCCAGGCGGGCAGCAACCAGTGCTACCACACGGGGGTCTTCGTCATCGAGCAGCGCGGTAAACTCCTCATCGGTTTTAGCGAAGGCGAAGGCTTCCCCCCCGGTGCGGACGCTGATCTTCATGGGCACGCTCACCCCCAGCTTCCCCAGCGCTTCTGCGAACAGCAGGTTGGACATAAGGATAGACCTGTCTGCTGATGCCTCCAGCATCAGGATGTCCTTGCGGATGATCTCCTCATCGTAGAGCTTGGCAATCGCCTTGGCATCACCGACCAGTGCCGGCTCTGTGAACATGCGGATGGTCATGTCGATCTGGTGGGCTTCCATCGTGGGGGTGAACGGGTCGAACAGCCTACCCAGTTCCCTACACAGCACGGTGTCGTGCTTGCAGTATTCAGCATACTCATACAGTGCGTTGGCATTAAAGTCCCTGCGCTGTTTACCTATTGCGTTGATAACTGCTGTGCCTTTGGCGGGCAGGTTGAAATGCTTGGCAAGGTTCGCCAGCGAGTGTGAGACAAGGTAGGGGCGCAGCATCCGCCCCTGCGCCAGCGTGTCCATCCACAGCCTTGGGCGGATGTCACAGATGTGGGCGAGAATGTATCCATCGAACAGGGTGTTGTGACAGCGTACGGCACTGTGCTCCCAGTCGAACATCGTGATCAGCCAGCCTATTGTGGCGTGCTTATCTCCGCTGAACCACACAGGCGGCTCGTCGTTGAGTGCCACGGAAACCCCGATAATCTCGAAGCGATCGTCCTTAATGTAGGCGTCTGTTTGCATGGTGCTCAGTGAGTAAGTCTTATCATAGTACGTCTCAAAATCAACCGTTAGTATGTCCATTATTATTCCTAGTGTTTTCTTGTTTGGCTTTGTATATGCGGTCGAACTGCTCCCTGACACCCATGTTATCTTTGTGAGTGTTGGCCCCGACAGGTATCTGCTGGACTTCCCCACCTCCTGATACGTATTTGCGCAGCTGCTCGGCCAGCGCCAGTGAGTCCGCTTTTTTTCTCGCTGCCCTGTTCATGTCGGCTTCTTCTCCCTCTGTGCCCCTTTCGGGGCTGGTTGTTTTTAGACTAAGTATTTGTAAGCAGCGCCCCAGCGCTTGCCTGATTCTTCTACAATCTCGAATGGTGTACCGAACTCTGCTACGCCTTCCAGATTCAGGTTGAAGTAATTATCTTCTGATATGAAAAGGTCTCTATCTGCTTTTTGAACACTGTTAAACATAGCCCTTGCCATCACCAAACCTTCTTTGATATTTGATGACATTTTCTTTTCGCCGTTCTGGTAATCAATACCGTCTCTGCTAACGAGAGTAACTTGCATCACCCCGATTGGGGTTTCTACTTTTATAGTTCCGGCATCAATGAACACGCGCATTTCTGCGCCTTTTTGTGTCTTTACTGTTGTTTCTGTTATTTTAATCATCTTCTTATCCCCTCTGCGCCCCTTTCGGGGCTGGTTGTTTATTTCACCGCCCTCAGTCGTGCGGTCTTGGCAACTTTCACCAAACGCAGCCCTCTTTTTTCCAGCTCTTGGGCAGGCGGCTGAATACCTGTATTATTTCCCCATTGCAGCTATTATGAATTCTTCGGCTGCTTTTGCGTTGATCGCGTTACCATAGGCGCGCAATCGTCCCACCCTGGCGGGAGCGCCATAAGCCAGCGGGAAAGTGCCGGGTTCAACTGGCCGCCACTTTCCATCTCGGCATCCGAGCCAGTCAACATCTCTCCAGAAGCCGTTAGTCGGGCCGGGGATGGGTTTTTGTTCAGCATCTGAGCCATCGTAGCCACGGTAGCCCCCCGGTTCTGTCCGAGCCAACTGGACCCCTTCGCCGCTATCTCGTCTAAGTTCGTTTGGACATTCTCCGACGCCCTCGGTGTCGGCCATCCCGCGTAAAGAATCGCCTGCTCCTCCAGGCATCCCGGCGCGAGGCTTTTGCGTCCAATCGACTCCCTGAACTGTCGGCGAGTCTCCTGTGCTGTTTCGTCCAGCCTTCCCATGTTCGTCGCTGTTGGCGTTTGCCATCCCGCCAACATCGCCATCTGCGACACCCCGGTTTGACAAAGCCTCCCCGTTATCTTGTCGTAGGCTCTTTGGTTCCCCGTCCACGGTGTCCCGTCTTTGTTGATTAGACGATCCACGGTTATCCCTGGCTCCTGTGCTGCCGGAGTTTTCCAGCCCGCCAAGGCTTGCGCGGTCTGCGCTAAGTTGCTGCACTTGTTCTTTCGTTGCAGCCTCGCCTCTGAATACTTTTGCGGGTCTGGCATCCTGCTGTTGTTGTCGTCCGCGCATTGAGGCGTGGGCCACCCAATAAGCTCTGTCTCTAATGTGCGGCGCACCGACCCCCGCAGACGGAAACGGGACACACCCGAAGGTGTAACCCATCGCTTCCAGATCAGCGTGTACAAGGTCGATCCAAGGCCCAGCAGCCTTGCTCGCAACCTGCTCTCCAAAAACAACTGGAGGCTGGCACTGCTGGATGAGCCACTGAAACGCTGGCCAAAGGTGCCGCTCATCATTAAACCCTGCGCTTTTGCCTGCCGAGCTGAAAGGCTGGCATGGGCAGCTTCCAGTCCACACTTGGCGATTATCTGGCCATCCGGCGTTTCTGAGCGCGTAGCTCCACACTCCGACTCCTGCAAAGAAGTGGCACTGTGTATATCCAGCAAGCTGATCTGGTCTAACATCCTCAATACTCCTTTCGTCCACGTCACCGGGCGCTATGTGTCCGGCTGTGATTAAATTACGCAGCCACTGCGCGGCATATTTGTCATGTTCGTTGTAGTAAGCTGTCATTATTTCACCGCCCTCAGTCGTGCGGTCTTGGCAACTTTCACCAAACGCAGCTCAAATCCCAGCACCAGCGCCACACGAGCAAGCGTGCAGATACGTGGGGCGTAGGTTTTTCCGCTTTTCCAGTGGTATAGAGTTACCCAGTGTACTGAGGCATCATCTGCCACAGCGCGGATACCCTCATCGTTGTACTTCCACAGCTCCCCGATAATCGCAAGGAACACCGCTTCACGCGTGTCAGTTTGTAATTTAGTTTTCGCTTTCATAAGTAAGTTCTCCAGTTAGTAAGTGTTGTAAGTCTATCTAAGGAACCCCTGTCACCTATAGCGCCAGCAGATCGTGGGTGAACTGCTGGTTCTGACCGCGAAAATTTCAGGGGTTCCTTAGATAGACCCTGCCGGTTTAACCTCCGGCAGGCTAGGCTATCCATGCAATACTCCAAATCAACAAGCCTCACAGGAACAGCTTACGTTGGCCCTCCGTGCTCATCTAGGGGTATTCCCATAAGTCAGCATCCGGTATACCACGCTGCCGACTTCCTCGCCCTTGTGAACCAGCACGTAGACATCCCCGATGTGGGTAGCGCCCTCACGCCCCATGTCATTCAGGATTACCTGCAGTGAGCGAGACATCGTGGCAATGTACACCACATGGGCCACGTTGTCGACAGTCAGCCAGTCAGCTTCCTTATCGACGTTGATACCCAGTTCCTCAAAGCCGCGCACCAGTTTAGATTCAACACGGGTGACGCGATTGAGCAATTCACGCTCTGTAGCTAAAGTCATTTAGTTTCTCTCCAATTATAATGGCACCGTTACACGAGTCCCGAAGGGAGCCGCAGGGTGGCTGGTGCCGATGTCAGCCCAGATGACAGGTATCTCAGGTTCTATACACTCACTAAGGTTGCCCTCCATGTCTGTAAAGTAAATCAGTCCGCAGTAGTGTTCGTCAGAGGCTTCCACGCGCTCAAACACCGGGGCAAATCTTGTGCCCCCACCGCCAGTAGGTTTGAGTACCAGCAGCTCGTCTCGGTCGAATCGTTGCACAGATGTTACATCATAATCGCAATATAACACTTCTACAAACTCTGGCTGCAAATCGTCGATAATTTCTCGCAGCTCTGCCGCTATCTGGTCACATTCCTTCTGCCCCATCGAGCCAGAGGTGTCAAAGCCAATCGCCAGCCCGCCCAGTGCCTCGCTGCGCAGCGTCGGCATGTACAGCCCGGATGATAGAAACCGGCGTGAGAAGCGCTTGTAGGAGTAATCCGCCCGGCACGATTCGGTCATCATCGTGCGCGTCTCGTCCTGCCAGCGTACGTGGGACTGCCCAACGTTTGCCAGAACACGGTCAATCAGGCTGGAGCCGTGTCCGCAGGTCTTGGCCATCTTTGCTGCTGCGCAGATTGTGGCTTCCATGTCGAGTTTGGTGGCCTCATCCTCGGCATCCCAGATATCCCCCTTGCTATCGAATCCGCCCGCATTGGGGTCGCCTCCCTCGTCTCCCTTGCCCCCACCGCCTTTTTGCGGGGGCGGGGGGTTTTTCTTCAGCTCCATGTACACGTACTCAGAGCTGTGTTCTTCTTTGACCCAGGGGATGTGCACCCCGCCTTTGGGCAGCGAGTACCCGCGTGAGAGAATGTAGTGGTTGATGATCGCATCATTGGCGTAGTTCCACAGCGCCGGGTCACGCCCCTCTCTGCGCCACATGTGCATCAGCACCACGTGGCAGCACTCGTGCAGCACCAGACCGAACAGCTCCTCATCGGTGTGGGGTGCACACCAGGTGGGGTTAAAGCGCACCCACGCCCCGTTGGTGCCCGCGGTGGGCACCCGCTCGGATATCTCACGGGGTATCTTGGTCATCACCGCAGCGATGAACGGCTCACGCAGCCCCAGTTTGCTGTATGCCAGATCAATTCGTTGTTCCAGATTGCTCATAGTGTTTCTCCAGTTATTAAGTAATTACTTATTCCGGTCGGAATAGCTCAGTAATATATCAATTCGTTCTTCTTTGCGCATAGTCAGCAGAATCTCCGCGTACCGCTTGGCGGCCTCTACCGTGGGGAACCGTATGCGATGCCGCCCACGGATGAACACAATCCGCTCGTCTTTCGCCCCCTGCCATTCGATACACACATCGCAGAAGCGTGCAGATATGGGCTTTGTAATCCACAGCACCCAGCCCCGCCGTTTCTCCACCCACTCCCACCTGTGTTCTGCCATTACACACGCTCCAGGGCAGCCAGTGCCTGTATGTGAACGCCTGCCTGCGCAGGGTCGCCGTCGTACATCCTGTCTACTGCCTCGATAGCTTCCTCCAGGCTGTCAAAGTAGATCGTGGCCGCATACTCGGGCGGATTGTCTGTTGAGAAGAACCACGTGGAATAGGCATCTTTTGCGAGTGAGTACCCCACGCTGGCGACAACCACGCCGTTCAGATACCCAATGCCGTTATCCCACACCAGTTTGTTTTTCATCCGTCGTTCTCCATTGCAAATACCGACTCCACATAAGCCACCGCATCCCCCAGTGCCGCAAAGCTGCGCAGCTCGTCGAACGAGCTGCGCGTGACACACCAATTATGCTCCGGGGGGAAGGATGTCCACGACCATAACCTGCTGATCGGCTGCACAGAGGCAAACGCACCCCGCACCTCATACGCCTTGCTGTGGGTGTACTTGGCCGTGGCAACAGTGGTGGCAACGTGCCTATTACCACTGGTCGACCACTGCAGCGCGGCCCTCCCCCTCAGTGGATGTTCAATCGGTGGTGCCATAACCTAGCTCCGCTGAAACGCTGCCTGATTTGCAATCGCCCACTGGGTGTATGCCGGTGATTGGGTAAGGCTCGGGTCACGCTTGTACGCCAGCTTCACCGTCAGATTCTGGATATCCCCTGGCATCTTCTCCAGAAAGTTCCAGGCGTTGGCGAAGTTCTTTGCGTCCAGCCGCGAGGCCAGCCCCATCGCCACGCAGTAGCGCACGTTCAGCTCTTTGGGCAGGGCCACATCCTTGCCGGCCAGAATGTCGTCAATGCGCGGCATCGACTCCCACACGCGCAGGTGCGTCTCGAACACCATCGCGGCTTCCTCGCCTATGTCGCCCTTAAACTGCTCTATGCGATCTGCTACCGGCTGATCAAGCTCCAGCACATCGGAGGTGGCGAACCATGAGCGGGGGGTGGGGAACGGGCGCATGGTCTGTGATGGCTCGAACTTGTGCAGCAGGTCAGGGCGGTCACGCAGGAATGATAAAATCTCCGGGCGCACACCACGGGTGATGGCATGGAACGAGAAGTCATCCAGCGTAGTCTGCACGTCGATCGCACACAGGCGGTTCTGGAGCGGGCCAGCAAGGTTGAATGTCACCCCCCGGTCGGTCTTGTGATTACCTGCAGCGGCAACCATCCACTCAGGTGGGATACCGAAGTCCTGTGGGGTGAGCAGCAGCTGGTAGGCAATGGCCTGCATAGCCGGGGGCGCGGAGGTCATCTCATCAAGGAACAGGATACCGGCACCGCTGCTGGGCAGGTAGTCAGGCGGGGCCATGCGGGTGCGGCCCTCGACCACAAACGGCACCCCGCGTAGGTCTGTCGGGTCTTTGTCCGCCAGGCGGATATCGCACACACCCTGCCAGTTGCTGACGTATTCGCTGAGCAGCGTGGAGGTCTGGAAGACCACCTCGGTTTTGCCGATGCCCGATGGCCCGAACAGGCCCACTGGACGCTTGCGAGTGTTGGGGTTCATGTAACGCTTAACGAGTATCGGGGTAACGTGTTTGATTCGCATAGTGGTAACTCCGTATTTTATAAAGTGATTAAGTTTCGTTTTTATCTTCCATCGTTATTCCGGTCGGAATAACGTCTTACTCCTCCTCCAGTGACAGCATCGAGTAGTGCTTGAACGACATCATCTCCATCGTGGGCTGGTCGTATTTGGAATCCGTGCGCTTGTATCCGGGGCCATCGTTGCTGTTCGTGTAGTTGGTGTCCACGATCTCACCCTGCACGGCCAGCTTAAACAGCTCACAGGCCATGGCTGTGGGCATGACCAGATACCGGGGCAGTTTTAACACGGCGTAGCCTTCCTGTACATTTTTACCCGCCATGTCAGTCCTCCAGCATTGCGTTGATCGCAATGAGCAGGTCAGCGGACTCACTGTGGGTCATCATCCGCTTGGTGGGGTTGTTGCGCAAGGTGTTTGCGTCAGGCACGGCCTCGAAAATCTCCTCAGCCAGCTGCATGATCTCCGGAGGCATGACCGCTGCCAGCTCGCTGAGCATGGCGATCTCGTCGATGATGTTATCCACCACCGAATCGCGGAAGATGGGCGCTTTCATCTCTTTCTTGCCTGTGCGCTTGCTGGTCACGAGCCGGTCTTCCTTGCCGGTGGCATCGTGCAGGTGGGCCACCACTTTGCGCAGGCGCTCCAGCGGGGCGCGCAGCAGGGCGCTCATGCTCTCAGTCGTGGCGCGCTCGACCTCGGTGCGCAGGGTATCCAGCTCGTCAGTCTGCAGCTTCACCCGGAAGTCACTGAAATCGGAGATAGCCCGGTAGTTCACTTTCATGCGAAAGCCCGCTTTCATCTGGGACAGGTCAGGGTACTCGCTGGAGTTGAACAGCGCGCCCTGTGTGTCCTGGGCGCGCTGCATCACATTGGCCCAGTTGTTGAGGAACGCGGTTACAGACTGGCTGAATTCCAGCTCGTACTTGGCCAGCCGGTCAGCGAAGGCCATAAAGCGCTTGGTGGGCAGCAGTGCCTCACCACGTGACCAGCCGTAGGTCTTCGATTCGATGTAGGCACGGGCGCTGGATTCGACCGTTAAGATCGGCTGAATCAGCGCCTTGGGGTACAGGTCTTTGCGAAACTGACCTGCGTTGTGGGCGTTGTTCGCCCGCTCCACGTCGTGCGTGGCTTTCACATCCTTAACAGTCATCTGCGGTTTGTTCACCGTCAGTGACACCAGCAATGCGTGGTCTTTGATCGACATATCGTTCTCTCCAGTTATTAAGTTATTCCGGTCGGAATAAGCGGTTAAAAAGTAATTAAGTTCATCCCATATACAGAGTATATTATACCACGAATAAGCTCGTGAGTCAAATTAAGACTAATTGTCCATCTGCTCCTTCTGGTTAGTTGTGGAGCTGCTTACGTGGGTAAGTATCAGCCCGTTATCGTCGTAAGTAGTCAGTCGCCAGTCTCCGTTGCTGGCCTTGTAGGTCAGTATGTTGTCGTGGGCGTCGCGAGTGTACTCCTGCCAGAATCCGTTGCTGTCCTTGGAAGTCAGCTCGTTACCGAGGGCGTCTCGGGTGTACTCGCGCCAGTGTCCGCTGCTGTCCTTGTACGTCAGCGCATTACCGAGTGCGTCGTAGGCGTACTCGCGCCAGTGCCCGCTGCTGTTCTTGAAAGTCAGCATCCTGCCGTGGGCGTCTCGGGTAAAGCCTATGGGAATATCGTCTCTTGGGTTCATAGTCAGTTGTCCATCTGCTCCCTGACCATCTCGCTGGTCAGGATGACTCGCACACCGTGCTCATCATAGGTGAACACACTCCAGTGCCCGTTGCTGGCCTTGTATGTTATCGTGTTACCTCGCTCATCGCGGGTAAAGCCGTAAGGTATGTCATCACGCGCTAACACTAGGCACCTCCAGAGGCAGTGTCATCTGCTGATACTCCCCGATAATCGTACTGACGTTGCATTCGGCCACGATGTCCCTGACCACCTCATTTATGTATCGCTTCTCGGCATCGTAGGTGCCTGCCCCCCACTCGACCCCGCCAAGGTGCTCAGCCAGCTCGTCCTGTCTGCGTGCTTCCACGTCTTGCTCGCCCTCGGACTGATCAATAGCAGGCAGCAGCGGTATGGCACTGACCACGCAGTACCACCAGTCGCTATCGTACCAGCCGTTGATAAACTCGTAGTCCCTGTCGACCGCTGCCTGCACTTCCTCGACCGTGGCATCGGGGGCGCACCAGTCACAGCGGGCAGTTTTCAGTGACTCCCACACATCGTAGTACAGTCTGCTGTACCTCCTGCTGCCCTGACAGTCGATCTTGCGCAGCAGCGACATTCTGATCTTTTCCTCCTGGCGCTCCAGCGTTTCGTCTTCGTCTTCGTCTTCTAAGTTGTGGGCGTCATAAGAGACAATAACCCCGTGCCCGTCGCACTCGTTCTGCGGTGGCCCGGTGTCGTTGTCAAAACTGAACTCAATCAGAAACTCCACCCCTGTGTAGGGGTCGGTGTACAGCTGTGTTTCAAATACGTCGTAGTTCATTGTCGTTCTCTCCAGTCATTAAGTTATTCCGGTCGGAATAGGTTAGTTTTTTTCCAGCTCCTGATACCCGCGCAGGGCGCTTTCCACTGTTTTGCCGTCCTCCCCCTCAAGGCGCAGGAAGAACGAGCACAGGGCGGCAAGCTGCCCGTACAACTCCTCATCACACACGAGATCGTTCAGGTTGTGGGTGGCGTTGTGCACCGCTTTGTTCAGGTACTCAATAACGATCGTCGGGAACTGCGCGTAGGTCTTCGCGTGTCTGTTCTTTCTCAATATCGTGGAGATATTGCACTCGGTCATAACTATGGCCGAGTGCAGCAGTTCGTTATCGGTGCGGTAGTCAGCCTCACTCAGCTCGAAGTAGTACAGATCGTAGTGGTAGCCCGCAGCGCGGCTATTACCCAGTGCGCTGCCGATAGCGCGCAGCTGCCGGTTGGAGGTTCTGGAGTAGTCGTGTGTGGTCAGCCACAGCTCATCACGCCCAGTGTGGTTGTTGTGTATGATCTTGCCCACAACTGTGCTGTAGGAGTAGATAAGCCCACGGGTGAGAAAGTGTCCGCCGCTGGCACCTGTGACACCAACAGTGTGCTGGAACCGGTAGGTCAGGTTGTCACGTATCCCTTTGCCCCAGTCTTTGTGGGGGTTGGTCAGAAATTTCGTTGCCAGTTGGAAGTGTGTCAGTGACATGTGCTGCTCTCCAGATGATAGTTCGCCAGCTGCATCAGCAGCACAGTGTCTGGGGATAACCCTGTCATCTCGGCCACCTGCACGACGGCCTCGCCAAGCGCGGCTTCGGGTTTCTTTTTCATAGCGTTCTCCTTTTAAGTTATCAAGTTTTATTCCGGTCGGAATAAGCGGTTAAAAAGTAATTAAGTTCATCCCATATACAGAGTATATTATACCACGAATAAGCCCGTGAGTAAAATTAAGACTAATTGTCCATCTGCTCCCTGACCATCTCGCTGGTCAGGGAGCTTGTCCGCACACCGTGCGCATCATAGGTGAACACACTCCAGCGCCCGTTGCTGTCCTTGTAGGTCAGCGTGTTGCCGTGGGCGTCTCGGGTGTACTCATACCAGAACCCGCTGCTGTTCTTGTAGGTCAGCGCATTACCGAGTGCGTCGCGAGTGTACTCCTGACAGAATCTTCGGCTGTCCTTGTAGGTTAGCTCATTACCGAGTGCGTCGCGAGTGTATCCTATGGGGATATCCTCCCTGCTCACGGCTGGCACAGGTGCATGTTGCTGTTAAAGTCCGGCCAGCCGAACTCGCCCTTGGTTTCCACGAACAGCTGTGTCATCAGGCAGTATTGCGACTGAGCCGGCAGGGGCTGCTCCTGCCTGCCCTGCCTGCCCTGCGTGAGTGTGTACAGCAGCCAGGTGCCCACCACCAGCAGCACTACCAGCAGCAGGGTCACTTTCGCCTTCTCGCGGGTGAGCAGCACACTGGTGTGCGTCAACTCATGGGGCAGGTCGTGTAACATGCGCTGGGTGTCACGGTTCTTTATGTGGAACGGGTCGCGCAAATAGCTGTAATCCTGCATATCGTTCTCCTGTTATTCCGGTCGGAATAAGTTAAGTGTGTTGGGTTTTAGGTGTGCTCGGGACAAAGGTCGTCACAGAGTGCGTTGGTGAACAGTACAGCCCGCTCGTCGGTGCAGCACCAGTGAGTCAGTGCTTCTTCAATGGTGTCAAATTGTCGGCACCCTGCACTGACCTGCCCGGTGTCAGACACGAACAGGGTGTACTCGCCATCAGTGCACAGCGCCCGCATTAGTGCGCCGTTAAATACGGCACTGGCCTTGTACGTCAGCTCATGCCCGAGGGCGTCTCGGGTGTACTCGCGCCAGTGTCCGCTGCTGTCTGTGTACGTCAGCTCATGCCCGAGGGCGTCTCGGGTGTACTCATACCAGAATCCGCGGCTGTTCTTGGAAGTCAGTACGTTGCCCTGCGCGTTGTATGTGTACTCGCGCCAGAATCCGTTGCTGTCCTTGAAAGTCAGCACCCTGCCCTGCGCGTCTTGGGTGTACTCGCTCCAGAATCCATCGCTGTCCTTGAAAGTCAGCTCGTTACCGAGGGCGTCTCGGGTGTACTCGCGCCAGTGTCCGCTGCTGTCCTTGTACGTCAGCGCATTACCGAGTGCGTCGTGGGTGTACTCGCGCCAGAATCCGCTGCTGCCCTTGTAGGTTAGCTCATTACCGAGTGCGTCGCGGGTGTACTCGCTCCAGAATCCGCTGCTGTCCTTGTAGGTTAGCTCGTTACCGAGGGCGTCTCGGGTGTATCCTATGGGAATATCGTCTCTTACTGTTGGTGTCACAGGTGTCAGCGGCATGTCGTTCTCCGTGTGTTATTCCGGTCGGAATAAGTTAGTTAGTTAGTTAGTTGTGGAGCTGCTTACGTGGGTAAGTATCAGCCCGTTATCGTCGTAAGTAGTCAGTCGCCAGTCTCCGCTGCTGCCCTTGAAAGTCAGCTCGTTACCGAGGGCGTCTCGGGTGTACTCGATCCAGAATCCATAGCTGTCCTTGAAAGTCAGCACCCTGCCCTGCGCGTCTCTGGTGCACTCGCGCCAGTGTCCGCTGCTGCCCTTGTAGGTTAGCTCATTACCGAGTGCGTCGCGGGTGTATCCTATGGGAATATCGTCTCTTACTGTTGGTGTCACAGGTGTCAGCGGCATGTCGTTCTCCGTGTGTTATTCCGGTCGGAATAAGTTAGTTAGTTAGTTAGTTAGTTAGTGATTAAGTGGTCAGTATTGCATCAGGTATACCCGTACTACAAACACTATTATAGCAGGTTTATCGGTGTGTGTCAAATCACGCAGCGGACTACTCGCTGCGTTATTTGGCTTATTCCTGCCGGAATAGGTCGATTTCATCGTCGTCCTGTGTGTACTCGCCGCCGATGACCGGGGCACCTTCTGACACGTCTGGCACGTCTGACACGTCTGGGTCAACGAACAGGGCTTCGAGCATGGCACTGATGTCAGGGCTACTGGCCTGGGCTGACGCCTTCTGCGCGGCGTGGCTCATATGGAAGCTGGCCTCGATCTCGGCGTACTGTCTCGCACGCTGAGTGCGCTCCTGGGCCTCGGCGAGCTCGATGGCCTGCTGCTTGTCAAGGGCAGCCTGCACTTCGGCTTTCTTCTTAGCAGCTCGCGCTTCGATATCCTGCGCGTTCTGCGCCAGTTGCTCAATACGCTTGGCTTCCAGCTCCAACACAGCGTCAGCACGTGACTCATGGTTACGCGGGCGCAGGTACTCCTCATTGCAATAATCCAATAACACCTTGCGGGCGAGCGTGACCAACGGCATTCGGGCGTGCAAGGCAGCCTCTTTACACAGGGCGTGGTCTTCATCAGTCATACGGATGGTCAGCAGTTTTTGCACTTTAGGCTCCTAATGGGTGTTTTTAGTTTTTTTATCTTTTTCTATCTTTTTTGGTCGGGATGCACTTTGGATGCTATTTGTGCATCCTAACACAGTCCAATGGATGTACATACACTCAATATACATCCAAACTACACCATGAAATTTATAATTTTCCCCTTTCTTACGTGGTGTAGTTTGGATATAAAAATACCCCTAAAAGTATATCCAAACTACACCTCACTTTTTAGCTATAATTGCGTGGCTTGTGCAAAAACAGGGCAAATTGGGGCAAAATAGATCAAATTTGAACTAATTAGATTTCGGCGTAGATTGGAAAACACTCGCAAGTGTTTGATTTTTATCACTTTAGATAAATAGATCATTTTTGGGACATCAGAGGCTTCTGAGCGAGGGTACAAAAAAGCTGGAGCGCGTTTTTGCGTTTTCATTTTTTCCACCTTTTTCAGGGGGGTCTCTTAAAAACCTTATCTATTTATCTATTCATCTAATAATATATATATATACGTTCTGAAATGGTGTTTCATGTGCCATTTCAACCACTTACACATCTGACCTACAACATATTCACCTGATGTGTAGTTCTGTCTCTAAATCCCAATCTATTTTTCGTTAAGTGGTTGATTTGCCATACAAAAACCAATCTATAAATAACGTGTTCGTTCCATAACCCTTCCCCAGTCCCGTATTCTATAGGCTTAGCTGTAACGCAGGTTAAAATCGAGTCTGTAAGATGTTGATTTACTTGGCCTTATTCCGACAAGAATAGCGCCGCGTAACCTCACATTCCATAACCCCTGTCCCGCCACCCCCCTTGACACCGGATGATAGTAGTGATAGTATTTTGCGGGCAAAAAAAAGCCCGACTGATTTCTCAGTCGGGCTAACGGGGCTCAGAAGTGCTGGAAGTTTACTTCAGCACGGTCAATTTATACCCGCACTCGCGAAACCGTGCAATAACTTTTTGTGCACTATCTGGCGTTCTCATCACGTGCGCCACGTTCTCCATCCAGGCAGCTAAGGCTGCCTTGTCGTCCTGGTCGTCAGCAATTTGTTCTGACGTGGCGAGCAGCCGCTCCGCGCTGATTAGATCGCCGCTAGCAGTAGCGATAATTTGCATGGGTATTGCGGCAATTTTCTTACCGCTTTGGGCGCCTTTCGCACCGCCTCCGGGGGCACGGGCGATGCCCAGGTCCTCGCGCAACGCTTTTGCTGCTGCCCGCGTATCGTCTTTACCCAACGGCGAGGCAATTTGCTCGCCATTTTCTGCACGGCCAGCTACGACCATGCTACCGGTCGTATGTACTTCCTCTTTTACAATTTCGCCGCCCGCTTTACGCGTACGCGCAAAAGAGATCGGCGCGTCACTGGCAAGCGCCAACAACAAACAATCTTTGAAAATTGACTTAACATTCGCGCTTGCCAAGTCTTTTCCGTATATGATCATTATTTGCTCGCTGTGTTGCGCAATCGTTATTCCGGTCGGAATAACGTGCTTTTTAGCGCATAACAGCGCCGCCATACGGGTGAAGTTAAACGCGGAAACTTCTGCATTCACCGCGTTTATTAACAACTTCGCCACTGCAATATCACGAGACAGCAGAGTAGCGGGCGTAACAACATTGGAAGTATTCATAATCTTTTTCCTAAAGTAAGTAAGTAAGTGAGTTTCTTTATCTAGCCTGTATATTATCTCACGTACATATGGGTGTGTCAAATTAAGCCCCTGTATATTCAGCTTATTCCGACCGGAATAAGTGCCCTGCCGCGTGATAGTAGTAAGGAGAGTAGTGCTCTGCACGTGGGCACCCCATCCTCCCAAAACCCCAGCAACTGAAAAAACTATGTTGAAAAGCTGTTGCTCCATGCGCTGGCACTCCGTCCAAAAAAAAGCCCGGCTGTTACACCGGGCATAAGGACCGCTTAGGGACGGCCAGGGGAAACTCTGAGCATAAAAAAACCCCGCCGGAGCGAGGTCTTGTTGGAGCTGTTGTTATGCTACAGGTTGCCCGCTTGAACAAAGCCCAGGTGCTTGAACACCGCGACCTTTCGGACTGATCCATCTGGCTGCTCCTGCTCTGCACTTTCCCGGACTGAGAACGCATACAGCGGCGTTATAAACACATCCATGAGCGCGGCCTCCAGTACGCTCATAAAGAACGGAGCGCCCCCAATCATCGCGTGCGTCGGGTACGGCCCATCGGATGAGTCATCCTCCCGGTTGAGTGCGTACATAGCCGCCATATCTGCCACATCTGCAGCGCGGCGCTCCATCTCACCCGGAATGGGGATTGAGTCGAACGTGATCCGATCTTTAATAAACTGCAGTGCATCTACATCCGGGTCAACCACGCCTGCGGCGAGCTGCTCCAACGATGCCGGGTGTTGCGTCAAATTTAAGATAATCATACCGCTTTTGCTCCACACACTGAAAAAGGTAGTCGGACGTTGTCCAGCACATCCCATACGCGGGTTGCGCCGGATATCTCTAGCAGGGGAACGCCCCTGTTTTTTGCCATTATTGCCGCCGCTTTTTTAGTCGCCGCCGGTGCCCAGGCTTTTACCCACAGGGCACGAACGGTCGAGCAGGAAACCCACGACTCACAATACTGTCTATCGGAGCCGCGCTCCTTTAGTGCATGCCGACACGCTTCTTCGTAGGCGTGTTGTTCGACATCCCCGGATAAAACGGGGCAATAATTGTGTGTGTTGCGGGTGCCGTCCTGCATGACGTATGACCACACGTCACCTTGAAACGTCGCGGTGTGGTACCCGAACAGCAACGCCCCAAAAGCGCCGATTGGTCGGTCCGCGACACACAGTTCGACACCGCTCAGTGCGGTGACTAGCGCGTTTCTTAGAGCTATTGGGTTTCTCTGCCCCCTATAAGCCCCGACGCCGTGAAAAGCACTAATCATAATCTTTTTCCTAAAGTAAGTTTTTTATCTAGCATGTATATTATCGCACAGTGGCAAATTAAACGCCTGGATAAGTGCCCTGCCGCGTGATAGTAGTAAGGAGAGGAGTGCTCTGCACGTGGGCACCCCACCCCCCACAGGGCACCACACCCCCCCACCCCCTCCCCCCCTCTTTATCCGTCACGCGCATAAAATTTCCCAAAAATTAAGCTATCCCTGTCACAAACTTACCTGTCAGTTAAACTGTTTAGGTATAAAGAAGTCCGCCTGTTAAACTGTTTAGGTATAAAGAAGTCCGCCTGTTAAACTGTTTAGGTATAAAGAAGTCCGCCTGTTAAACTGTTTGTGTATAAAGAAGTCCGCCAGTCAGTCGCCAGTTAAGCCACGGCCTCCCCGTCCCAAGCTATGTGTGTGCCATCATACACCCGATAGACAGCGGCGTTACCTGCGTGATACATTGCCGCCATGCACACAGCCATCCAAGCCGATACTGTCCTGCGCACCCTTGCGCTCTCGACCGCCCGCAACAACGTGGGTGCCATGCTGCCTGCATGGGAAATTTATGTGGGTGCCGGTCTGACACAGGCTGAATACGAGCAGATCAACCGCAATCCGCAGTTCCTGCGCTACGTGGACAGCTACACTGCGGAGCTAAAAGAGTCCGGGTTCTCCTTTGCTGCCAAAAGTCGGGTGCTGGCCGAAGATTTGCTGCCCACGGCCTACAACATGGCCAAAGATAGCGACGTCCCTGCCGGTGTCAGGCAGAAAATTATCGAAAATCTGGTCGAATGGGGCGATCTGAAGCCTAAAAACACCCTTGGCGTCGGTGGTGGGCCGGGGTTCAGCATCACCATAAACCTGCCTGGAACTCCCCAGAATGGCGCGAAAACGCTGGTTCTGGAAGGAATTCAGCCCCATGAGGCGCTGGAAAGCGGCCAAAACGACGACGATACCCCTGCGGAGCACGATTTCACACCCCACACGCCCATAACACCCCTGCGCCCGCGCCGGCTGACCTTCAGCGAGCCAGCCGACTATGTGTACGCAGGAGATGACATCCTGTGAGTGGAATTGTCTACAACCCGCCGCTCTCACTGGCCCCGTTTCTTACGTGTCAGTCGTTTATATCCCTGATTTCCGGGCCTGTGGGTTCTGGGAAGTCGAGCGCGGCGATGATCAAGATCGCCTACCACGCCAAGCAGATGCGAGCCGGTGCCGATGGCGTCCGGCGCTCCCGCGCTGTGATCGTGCGCAACACCAACCAGATGCTCTCGGACGCCACCATCCCGACGTTTATGACATGGTTCCCGGAAGGGGCGGCTGGGTCGTTCGCCCGCACCGATAAGCGGTTTTACCTGCGCTTTGACGATGTGCAGTGCGAGGTGCTCTTTCGGGGGCTGGATGAGGCCAACGATGTGCGCCGGCTGCTCTCGCTGGAGTGCTCGTTCGGGGTGTTCGATGAGTACCGGGAGATACACCCGGATATCTTTGATGCGATGCAGGGCCGGGTCGGGCGCTACCCCTCGGTGGCCAACGGCGGGTGTGTCGATGATAACGGGCGGCCCAACCACCACATCTGGGGGGCGACCAACGCGCCGGATGCGGACACCTTCTGGGAAGAATACATGGAGAATCCGCCTTCTACAGCGCAGATTTTCAAGCAGCCCAGTGCGCTGTCCGATGAGGCGGACTGGCTGGATAACCTGATCGAAGGCTACTACACCACACTGGTGGAGGGGAAAAAGCAGGACTGGATCGACGTGTACATCCACAATAAATTTGGTCGATCGCTCTCTGGCACCCCGGTGTACAGCAAGACGTTCGTGCGCGATTTCCACGTCTCCCCCACCCCGCTGATGCCAATCCAGTCCTCCGCGCACCCGATCATCATCGGGGTGGACTTCGGGCGTACCCCGGCGGCGGTCTTTAAGCAGCGCGATGCCCGCGGGCGGGTGCTCACGCTCTCGGAGCTGACTTCTGAGAACATGGGGATCGAGACGTTTATCACCACCCGACTCAACCCCCACATCGCCAACCACTACGCGGGCTTTGAGTTCCTGTGCGCCCCTGACCCGGCGGGGTTCCACAAGACCCAGCTCAACGAGATGACGTTGGTCGATGCGCTCAAAAACGCGGGGTTTAAGTGCGTGTGCCCGCCGACCAACAAACCACAGCTGCGCATCCAGGCGGTCGAGCGGCTGCTAGTGCGGCAGCTGGAGGGCAAGGCGATGTACCTGATCGACCCCAGCTGCACCGTGCTGAATCGCGGGTTCACCAACGGCTACCGCTACAAGGTCAAGCGCAACGGCGAGCTGGAGGATGCCCCGGACAAGAACGAGTTTTCCCACGTGCACGACGCGAACCAGTACGCCGATTCAGTCATCGACATGAACGTGCGCGGGCTGGGGCAGGGCACGACCAGACGCACCATCCAGCCCGCCCGCTACGCCTACACATAAATTATGTAACCTAAAGTAACAAAGGTGATACCTATGAACGCAACCGTTGGAACTGGACTCGCGCTTATCCCGGTAGCCCGTGCCTCTGATCTGGAAGCCCAAGAGAAAAAACGCAATGAAGCGGTGCAGATGCGTCCGGCCCTGCAGGGGCTGGCCGCCCACGTGCGCAAGCGCTGGTCGACGGCCAAGGATTCCCGCATTGAGCTGGAGGAGCGGATGCTTAAATGCCTGCGCCAGCGCCGGGGAAAGTACGACCCGGCCAAGCTCAGTGAGGTCAAGTCCCAGGGCGGCTCGCAGATATTTGTGCAGCTGACCAGTGTGAAATGCCGGGCGGCGACGAGCTGGCTGCGGGACACGCTGCTCGGTTCCGGGTCAGACAAGCCCTGGTCACTGGAGGCGACTCCTGAACCCACACTGCCCCCGGAGATGCTGGAGTCCTTGCAGCAGGAGATGGCGCAGCATCTGGCGGTGATGATGGAGCAGACCGGGGCTGCGCCCGATGATAAGCAGCTGCGCGAGATCGCGGCGAAAATGAAAGACAAGACAGCGCGGGAGCTGCGGGAGCTGGCCAACGAGCGGGTGGCGCGCATGGAGCGTAAGATGGAAGACCAGCTCATCGAGGGGGGTTGGAAAAAAGCCTTCGATGAGTTTCTGGATGACATCGTGACCTTCCCCTTCGGGGCGATTAAAGGGCCGGTTAAACGTCGGCGCAAGACGATGCAGTGGCAGAACAGGCAGCTGGTGCCGGTGGAGGAGATTCGCAACGAGTGGGAGCGGGTTGACCCGTTCATGCTGTACTGGGCACCGTGGGCCTCGGATATTCAGGACGGCTTTGTGATCGAGCGACATAAACTGACCGCGGAAGACCTGCAGGCGCTGATCGGTGTGCCTGGCTATAGCGATGTGGCGATCAACACCGTGCTGGCTGATTTCGCAGTGGGCGGGCTGCGCGAGTGGCTGTTCATCGACACAGAGCAGGCTGAGGCCGAAGGCAAGCAGGTCAACGAGGTGACGAACACCCTCGATCTGATCGACGCGATCCAGCTGTGGGACTCCGTGCCAGGTAAATCCCTGCTGGAATGGGGACTGGCCGAGAAAGATGTGCCCAACCCCCTGCTGCACTACCCCTGCGAGGTGTGGATGATCGGCTCTGTGGTGATCCGGGCGGTGCTCAACTACGACCCGCTGGGGCGCAAGCCGTACTACGTGACTTCCTACGAGAAATCCCCAGGCTCCGTGGAAGGCTCCGGGGTGCCAGACCTGTGCCGGGACTCCCAGGCGATGGTGAACTCCTCGGCGCGGGCGCTGGCCAACAACATGGGCATCAGCTCCGGGCCACAGGTGGCGGTGAACATCGGTCGCCTGCCGCTGGGGGAGGAAATCACTGAGATGTACCCGTGGAAAATCTGGCAGTTCACGGAGGCGCAGTTCAACAACTCAGATAAACCACTGGATTTTTTCCAGCCCCATAGCAATGCCAACGAGCTGATGGCGGTGTTCGAGAAATTCAGCGCCCGCGCTGATGAGGACACCATGCTGCCCAAATACATGACCGGGGAGAGCACCCCTGGGGCCGGGCGCACCTCCTCCGGGCTGTCGATGATGATCAGCAACGCCGGCAAGGGCATCAAGCAGGTGATCACCAACATCGACACCAACATCATCGTGCCTGCGATAGAGCGGCTGTACCAGGACAACCTGCGCTACAGCAAAGACGAAGACCTGATCGGGGACATCCACATCGTAGCCAAAGGCGCAGCGTCCCTGGTGGTCAAGGAATCCGAGGCGGTACGGCGCAATGAGTTCCTGACGCTGGTGCTCAACAGCCCGATGGCACAGCAGATTGTTGGGCTTCCGGGGGCAGCGGAGCTGCTGCGCGGAGCGGCAGGCAACCTCAGTGGTAATGTCGACCGGATCGTGCCAGATCGGGAGCAGATCACGACTATCGAGCAGCAGCAGCAGATTATCCAGCAGCTGCAGCAGGAGATGGCGCAGCATCTGGCGGTGATGCAGGAAGCCCAGAAAGCGTCCGGGGCGACCAGCTCAGCCAAGCCTAAAAATCTGCTGGCTGATGGCTCGCAGGCGGGCGGGCGGGCGTCCAACACGGTGTCCGCCCGGCCTAATGGCAAATAGTTATGTGCGGTAAGTAACAAATACTTGACTGACCTGTAACCGTGTCGTATAAATGCGCACATGAGTAATTTTCTAGGCCCGAAGCCAGACCCGCAGCATATACAGGCACTTGTGAACTGTAAGCTGCACAATCCGGTGCTGGTCACGCTACTCCAAGCTAAATTAGATGAGGTAAAAACCCTTCTGATTAGTGCGGATGAAGATCGCGTCCACCGATTGCAGGGAAAGGCCCAGATGCTTAGCGATTTGTTGGAGGCGCTGGAAATAGCGCCCACGATTTTGAACCGGGTTTCACAGCCCACCCGTTAGACCACAGCAAACCATTACGCGAAACGGCAGACCACAGTGGAGCCACGTAGCAGAGTCTGGAGCTTAGAGGAGAAGTAGATGTCATTGCCCCGTCAGGTCGAAGCACGGCTTAAGGAAGTTGAAGCAATCGAGAAGCAGCTTGGTACGCCAGCTCCGGTAGAAGAACCGGAAGTAACGCCCCCAGCAGAGCCAGTCGCTAAAGTTGAGACACCCGCCGAGCCAAAGCCCACGGAACCAGTGGCGGAACCACCCGTTATCGAGGAGGACTGGCAGCAGAAGTATCGCACCCTGAAAGGGATGTACGACGCTGAAGTGCCCAGATTGCACGCCCAGATGAAGGAACTGCGCACGGAAATGCAGACACTGCGGAATCCGCCAGAACCCCAAGTCAAGCCTGCAGAGAAACCCGCCGAGAAACTGGTGACGGATGAAGATGTTGATGCGTTTGGAGCCGAGTTGATCGAAGTCCAGCGCAAGGTTGCACGTGAAGTAGCCAACGAGTTCAGAGCAGAGCTTGACAGCCTGAGAACGGAGAACGCAGACCTGAAGAAACGGGTTGACGACACTTCCGCACAGGTTACAACGGCTGGTTTTGAACAGCGCCTTAGCCAAGCAGTGCCTGATTTCAACGCAGTTAACGCTGATCCCCGCTGGATCGCCTGGCTGGAAGAAATTGACCCAATACTGCGAGGCCCGCGCAAAAGCGTTGCCCAACAAGCGTTCAATCAGGGAGATGTGGAGGCGATTGCCCATTATGTTGGCCTGTTCCAGGGGACTATAACCCTGACAGCCTCCGACACAAAAGCAGCCGATAAAGCCGCGGAACTCGAACGTCAAGTCCAGCCGAAGCGAAACGCCTCGAACAGCACGGGCACCGCACAACCTCGTACTTATACGAACGCGGAAGTCACGACAATGTTCGCGCAAGCTGCAGCACTGAGCAGCAAAGGGCAGATCGACAAGGCACTTGAACTTGAAGCTAAAATTGATGCTGCCTACACGGAAGGGCGCGTAATCGCGTAATTTTGTCCTGGCAGCGTAAACCAACCCGATTTTGTGGAGTAATTTATGTCTGCTGTATTCCCCGTTAATGCCCCGTTTAACACAAGCCCGTCCTATTCCGGCGCGTTTATCCCTACCCTTTGGTCTGGCAAGCTGCTGGCCAAATTTTACCAGAACACCATGCTTACCGAAGTAACCAACACGGATTACGAAGGCGAGCTGAAGAACCAGGGTGATACGATCCGTATCCGACTGGCTCCGTCTATCAATATCTCTGACTATGTTATCGGCCAGAACCTGAACTATGAAGTACCTGTCCCGATTTATCAGGATATGCAGGTAAACAAGGGTAAATATTTCGGTGTGCAGGTCAACGATGTGCTGGCGTACCAGGCAGACATGGACTTGATGAACATGTTCACCGAAGATGCGGCCAAACAGCTGAAAATATCCATCGAAAACGATGTGTTTTTCAACAGCTTCGTGACCGAAGGCCCGCACGCCTCCAACGAGGGCGCTACCGCTGGCGCGATCTCTGCTGCCTACAACCTGGGAACAGACGTCGCCCCGATTGATCAGGCGACTCCTGCCAACGTACTGAACGCGATTCTGCGCATGTCCTCTGCCCTTGATGAGCAGAACGTACCAGAAGATGGTCGCTTCCTGATCATCACTCCGTTTGATCGTAACCTGCTGATGCAGTCCAACATCGCCCAGGCGTACTTCACTGGTGACAACGCCAGCGTTCTGCGAACCGGCAAGATTGGTATGCTGGATCGCTTCCATGTGTATGTCTCCAATCTGCTGCCACGCGGCAATGCGGGCAAAGCACTGGTCGCCGGGTTAACCGACCCGACTACCGGCGGCGTAGTTACTAGTGCGAAAGCCCGACGCATCATGGTTGCTGGCACGAAGACGGCCTCCTCGTTCGCAATGACTATCAACAAAACCGAACCACTGCGTAACCAGACAGACTTTGGTGACATCGTTCGTGGTCTGGCTGTGTTTGGCACCAAAGTGACTAAGCCAGAAGCATTGGTGGTGGCGCAGGTAGGCACGGCTTAACAGCCTAGCCAGACAGCTGGGGGCGCAAGCCCCCATCCTTTTATGGCATATATTTTCGGAGAATCACTATGCGATACACACGCGCACTGGGTGGTGATACTTAGCACATAACATGACGAAGCCCCTTCGGGGGCTTCCTTTTAACTGTTGAGAAATAATAAGGAATACGTATGGATATCCACGTTCTCATAGCTAAGCTGAAGGGGGAATTCCTTGCCAACAAGGTCTTTGCCAACCACGGCGGGAAGCGAGTAAAGATAGGCATATTCCAGGGTACGGAGCTGGTGTTCACCCCGGAAGGCTCAGCGATTGCTGATGCTTTAAGCAACGAGCCATCATTGGCGGACAAAACCGCTGCTATCAAAGCTGCTGCTGCTAAAGCCGCTGCTGGCAAGGCGAACAAAGCCGCCGCTGCCAAAACAGCCAAAACAGCCAAGGCTGCTGCAGACAAAGCCGCGAAAACCGAGCCGTCTCCTGTAGAGGCTCCCCCGGCGCAAACCCCCGCAGGCGACGTTGACCTGTTCGGTGGAGCGCTGTCTGAATGATTGCGCTGCGAGAGTTCCTGCCGCGCCTGCTTCCATACCTGCCCGCGTGCTCTGAGCCGCTGGCGGAACAGGCACTGTTGGACTCCGCAATCGAGTTCTGTGAGAAATCTCAGGTGCTGCGCGAAACGCTCCCTGCGATATACACCGTCGCGGATATAGCCAGCTATCAGATGGACACCTCCCACAGCCAGCTGAGTGTGACGCGGGTTTTGCAGGTATCCATCGACGAGCTGCCCCTGACCGGCGTGCTGGCTGAGCAGTTCAGCCCTGTCGTTAGTCCACGGCGACCCAGTGAGTTCTACTCCTCTCATGCGGAGGAGTATTTCACGCTCATGCTCAGCCCTATCCCCGACGCGGAGTACGAGGTTCTGGTAACGGTAGCAGTGCGCCCGCTGCGCACGGCGACACTGGTGCCCGATGAGCTGTTCAACACCTGGAGTGAGGCGATCATCGCCGGGGCCAAAGCCCGCGCCATGCTGACCCCAGGACAGCCTTTTTCCGACGCAGGGCACGCGGCCTACGCTGCGCGGGTTGCAGAACGACTGACAAACACAGCGCGTGTCGAAGGTAACTTCGGGCGCATCCGAGGATCAATGCGGATTAGAAGCCGCCCATTTGCGTGAGGATTAACCCATGGCAATCACTGCCCAGTCCATAATTCGTCGGTGTGTGGAAACCCTGCAAGACCCCACCTCTGTACGCTGGCCCATCTCAGAGCTTGTCCGATACCTTAACGACGGGCAGCGGGAAGTTGTGTTGTATCGCCCGGACGCTATGGTGACAAACGGCACGATGACCTGTGTCTCGGGGACGAAACAGGCTCTGCCCACAGGAGGTTCAAAACTGATTGAGGTGATCCGCAACGCCGCTGCCGCATCGACTAAGCGGGCTGTGCGAATGATCAACCGGGAAATTCTGGACTCACAGACTCCGGGCTGGCACGCCCTGCCGGGCAGCGTGAACACGATGCACTTCATGTTCGATCCCCGTGACCCGAAAGTGTTCTATGTGTACCCACCCGCGCTGGAGACAACGCAGCTGGATATTGTCTACTCGGCCTACCCGACTGATGCCACTGAACCAGCGGACGGAACACTGTACAACGCTGTCAGCGGGGATATCCACCTGCCGGATATCTACAGCAACGTGCTGCAAGACTACATTCTATACCGAGCATACAACAAAGACAGTGAGTATGCTGGTAACACGCAGCGGGCACAGGGGCACTACGCCGCGTTCGCCACCGCGCTGGGGGCGGAAGTCGCTGGCACAGTAAACGTCGGCCCCAGCGCGGTGGGGAACCCCAACAAGCTACCCCGACAACAGCCGGGGTAAAAATTCTGGATTGACTACACCGGGGTGCGCTGATGCCACTAACGACGTTCAATGTAACCGCACGAATCTACGGCCAGTCCGGGGTGCCCATAGCAGGAGCACGCCTGGAGGTTGTGCTTAGCGCAACGGATCGCACAGCGGACGGCACCTTTGCCCCGTTTCGACAAAGTTTCACCTGTGACGCCGATGGTCTGGCGGTCATGCCTCTGGTGCCCAACTCTGCAGGGCTGAACGGTACACAGTATCTGATCTCAGCCACGAACGCGCTGGGCGGGCGCATATACAGTCGCAAAGCGTTCACTGTGTTTTCAGCGCACGCGTTTCTGGATGACCTTTTTGGGGACTCTCCGGTTGCGACTGAAGCGTATATCACAACCTCCCTCGACGCCTTCCAGACGCTACACGCAGCACTGCTGCCGATGTCCCCCAATTTGGACATCGTGGCGGCGATAGCCGACGATGTAACCACCACCGCAGGGCTGGCACTGACCGTCCCCGTAGTTGCTGCCAATGATGCCAACATAACCATCGTTGCGGGTAACATCGTCGCAGTGGTCGCAGTGGGTGATAGTATCGACGCTGTGCTCGCTGCGAGTGCGAACATGGCCGCTATTACCGCTGCCCCTGCCGAAGCCACCACAGCCACAGCGCAGGCGGTAATCGCTACCACACAGGCCGGTATCTCCACCACGAAAGCCGGGGAGTCCGCTGCCAGCGCCAACACAGCTACACAGCAGGCCGGTATCTCCACCACGAAAGCCGGGGAGTCCGCTGCCAGCGCCAACACAGCTACACAGCAGGCTGTGATCTCAACTGAGCAGGCTACGCTTTCCACCGCGAAGGCAGCCGCAGTCCTTGAAGATAAAAACACTGTCGCCAACGACAAGGCTATTGTTGCTGCTGACAAAGCTATTGTCGCCGCCGATAAAGCTGCTACTGCTGCCGATCGAGTTCAAACGGGCCTGGATAGAACGGCTACTGCCGCGGATCGAGTTCAAACGGCCCTGGATAGAACTGCTACCGATGCTGATCGAGTTCAAACTGGTTTAGACGTTGCTGCTACAACGGCAAATGCACTACTCACTGGCTCCGATGCTACGGCCACCGCTGCTGACGTTTTGAGTACTGCTAGTGATCTTACACAGACTAACGCTAATGTAGTGGCTACTAATGCTGACGTTGCCAGCACGGCTGCTGATGTGATTACGATAGCTGGGGCCACCACCGCTACTGCCGACGACAGAATTCAAACTGGTTTAGACGTTGCTGCTACCAATGCTGATGCGGTGACTACCACTGCAAATGTCTCTGAGATAGATGTATTTCTTATGAGCCACACCTCCGCAATTATCACCCTACAAAACATACACGCACTGGAGCTATTATAATGCCCACAACAGCCGAACAACTGGCTATCTTAGTCGCTAATACCGATGGGATGCTTACAACCGTTACAGCGGTTAAGGATAGCTTCACTGCGTCAAAAGACACTGCGGTAGCTGCGGCAGTTGACGCTACTACACAGGCCGGTATTGCAACCACTCAGGCGGGCATATCTACAGGTAAAGCCACAGAAGCGCTTAGCAGTGCTAATGCCTCTGCTGCCAGTGCTGCCAGCGCTGCTGAGATAGTGAACATATCATCGGTAACCACGTTCACAAACCCGCTTTCCCGCGCTGTGCAGATTAGAACATCGTCCAGTAGTGAACGGGGCATACAACAGTTGTCGAGTTCCAGAATTGATTCCGCATCTTTGCCGTGTGGTGAGACAGTGGCACTTGCTCTGATTGACTATACGCCATCTGGAATAGTTAAACTAAGCAACAAGCACAACGGGTCTGTGGGGGTAATTTTTGAGTTACTGACTACCGGCTTTTTACGCCTTACGCTTAACGCCACAACGTACACCTCAACTGTGGCGGTCTCGGTTGTCGACGGCGATTTTACAGTTTTTGACTGGTCTTACTTTATACCAGCGGCAAGTTCGGCGGGCGGTATTGTTTTTGCAGTTAATGGCGTGCAGATTGGCACGACAGTTAGCGTCACTGCGGGGACGCCGATTAACACCACTAACGTGGCTAATAAATTTGTTTTGGGCACATCGTCTGTAAGCGAAAGCGCGGTATTTTTGTATTACAAGCTTTGGAAGTCGCACCGAACTCCGGCGGAAATACTGAGCACCCTTGTCAATGGGACGCAAATAGCAGACTCGGCACGCTCAGGTATAGGCGCAACGCTAACGGGTTCGAATAAATGGTCGGGCATAGCTGCCGGTGCAGACGGCAAGCTTTATTGTGGGCCGTACGACGCTACGGATATTCTCATTATTGATCCAGTTGCTGGAACAGCTACACGCTCCGCCATGGGCGCAACGCTAACGGGTTCGGCTAAGTGGAATGGCATCGCTGCCGGTGCTGACGGCAAGCTGTATTGTGCGCCTTTCAACGCTACGGATATTCTCATTATTGACCCAGTTGCTGGAACAGCTACACGCTCAGACATGGGTGCAACGCTAACGGGCACATTTAAATGGATTGGCATTGCCGCTGGTGCTGACGGCAAGCTGTATTGTGCGCCTTTGAACGATACGAATATTCTCATTATTGATCCAGTTGCTGGTACGGCCTCTCGTTCAGATATGGGCGCAACGCTAACGGGCACATTTAAATGGACTAGCATAGCTGCTGGTGCAGACGGCAAACTTTATTGTGGGCCTTACGAGGCTACGGATATTCTCATTATTGACCCAGTTGCTGGAACAGCTACACGCTCAGACATGGGTGCAACGCTAACGGGCTCATCTAAATGGCAGGGCATCGCCGCCGGTGCTGACGGTAAACTTTATTGTGCGCCTTTCAACGCTACGGATATTCTCATTATTGATCCAGTTGCTGGTACGGCCTCTCGTTCAGCTATGGGTGCAACGCTAACGGGCACATTTAAATGGAATGGCATAGCTGCCGGTGCAGACGGCAAGCTGTATTGTGCGACACGCTCTGCTACGGATATTTTGATTATTGATCCAGTTGCGGGTACAGCTACCCGCTCAGCTATGGGCGCAACGCTAACGGGTTCGAATAAATGGACTAGCATAGCTGCCGGTGCAGACGGCAAGCTTTATTGTGGGCCGTACGAGGCTACGGATATTTTGATTATCAAAAACCTCATTGCTTCCAGCCTCTCCGCCGAGGACTGCCAAAGCGACACAGGGCAGATACTAGACCGCGCTAATAACAATCACGCTCTTATGCCAGCAAGTGGTGCTACTGTCTACCCGCAAAATCTACGCCCTGAAATTAGAGGGAAGAATACTTGGGCAGCTACAAGCGAGTTGCAATACGTCTCTGGTGTAAATCAGGCGTTGTACAGTGCATCACACTATTTTGAGGGGATTATTGTTGTTCCATCTGCTGCTACCACAACTGGTTTCACTGTAGGTAACGGGGCTAACGCTTCTTATTACGCCACTGTACCAGGGCCATTGGTAGCAGGTGATCCTATTTACATTCCCCTTGCTAACCGTTTCAGTGACGGCATTAACCGCAAACTAACAATCACCCCGATGGCTGCATGGACTGTGAGCCTAAATGTGACCGCTCTTGGTCACGTACTGGAGATATCATAATGACAGATATACGCAATGAGATAGTCGATAATCTCCAAGTCCGTGGCGCGCTTTCTGGCGGAGGGGTAGAGACCCTTGCCCTGGCTGTGCGGGTGGCTATGACGGCATCGGCTACGGTCGGCGGGATACAGCAACTGAGCAGTGTAAATAACAATTTTGGCACCGGCAATTTCTCGATTGAGTTTGACAGTGTAGTTCCGACCACGCGCCCCGCTGCCGATATTGTTTTAGACCGCAAGCACGATGGCACTAACGGCTACATCCTCTCGCTGCGCACAACCGGCATCGTGCGGCTGCAAATCAACGGCGCGAATTATTACTCAACTGTTGCCATAGCCTCTGCCACTAACGTCAATCCCAAGCTGTTGGTTTCAGTAGTACGGGAGACCTCAGCAGTAGCGGGCAGTGTGACGTTTTACAGTCAGGGCGTGATTGTCGGTACTGCTGTTGCGATTACGGCACATCCAGACCCTGCTACAGAGCGTGTGACGAACGGCACTTTTGATACTGATATTTCGGGCTGGACTGCATTCAACGCAGTAGTGACTTTCGACGCTGGCACCATAAAAGTTGATGACAGTGCAAGTGCTGGCGCTGACTCATCTGCGTATCGTTCTTTCACTGCTGTCATTGGTAAGTCCTACACAATAACAGCACAGATAACCGCAGCAGTAGGTACAGGTTTTATTATAATAACGAGTGGGGCTACGCCGTCAGCAGTTGGGCGTATACTTACGCAATCAACGCTAGGCGTCGGCACGCACAGTTTCAACTTTGTTGCTACTGCAACCACGATGTATGTGGTTCTTGGAGCAACGGGCAGCGATATCGTGAACTACGATAATGTCTCTATAAAAAGCGCCCCCACAGCCACCACCACTGCCATCCGCTACGTCCTCGGCACAGTCACCACGCGCACAGACGCACAGTTTCAACAGTCACGATTATACAACCGCGCCCTATCCGCAGCAGAAGCCCTCAACCTATCAATACGCGGCCCTAGTGCTGCTGATGTGGGGGCGCCTAGTAATCGGCCCAGTCAGACGCCAAGTTACGCAAGTGATTTCAGTGCGGGTGTTGATGGGTGGGTTGGGAGCGGGGCAACATTGGCAGGAGGGGAAACAATCGCGGGCGAGTCGGGCTGGCTTAAAGTTACAGCAACAGCTACAGGATTATCACGTATTCAGCGGGCAGCAACAAGCCTTCCGCCTGATGGTAATAGGCGCAGAGTGGGGCTTAAATACTATGTGCCATCAGCATCAGTTGTTAGTGTGTTCAGTGTGAGCAACTCTACCTCGACATCGAGTTCGTATCGGTTTATCACGGAATCGCCAATAATAAAAGACGTGATAACAACTGTTGCTGGCAGCACTGTACTCATTATTCCCACCAGCGGTCAACATGCTGTGATCTGGTTTAATACTGGTTTCACATCTGGGGACGTTCTTTATTTCAAAGAAGTTTTTGCAGAGCAAATTGGCATCACCTCAAGCCTCTCAGCAGAAGACTGCCAAGCCGACACAGGGCAGATACTAGACCGCGCTAATAACAATCACGCTCTTATGCCAGCAAGCGGTGCTACGCGCATCCCCATCAAGACAGAAGGGCTTGTTGCTCGCTGGACAAACTCATGGGCAGAAACGCACGAAGCACAGTATATCGGTGGGGTGAATCAGCCAATTCTGCCTGCTAGAGCCTATGTCACCTCTATCATCGGCGTAATTACCTCCACAGGCGGCTCAGGGGTGCAAGACGTAATCGTAGGAAATGGGTCTGACACAGATCATTATGTGACAATCACCACAGGGCTTGCCGCTGGGACGCAGACGTTTACGTTAGCGGCAAACACTACTGATCTGACAAACCTAAAACTTACTGTTGACCCTGATGCCAACTGCACCATGAGCATTGCATGGACAATTACTTACAACATTTTGGAGGCTTGATTATGTTAACAGTCACAGCGAATGGTAATCCAGTAGAGGTTTATCGTGGGTACTTAGTGCAGGACACCATTGATACAAGCGTCGGCGTAGTTCCTTTTGAATGGACGCTGGGATTTACAGTTCCGGCTGCTGTTCTTGCGATTGAGGCGTTTTTAGACGGTGCTCCATTAGTGGTTGAGTCGACAGGCGAGGGCTGGATACTTGATCTGCCATCGGTCACACACCCACAGGCCGAGATAACGGATGTGGACTATGTAGCGGGCCTGATCAATTTCAGATGGCGTGGCGGGCCGTACAGCGGAGACTGCGCGGTAGCGTTTGACTTTACACTGGAAACAACACCGGCAGAGATTGCGGCGGCTATTGTCGGCATACTGTGACGCCAACGGGCAGATCGACAGCGATCTGAGCCTGACCATACCAGCCGCAGCACACCCCGATGGCCGAGTGCTGTTTCTTGATCTGCCCTACACCGGGTCGGCGCTTGCCCACTCATGGGTGCTGGGGGACGAGACTCAGTGGGATGGGGGGGTGCTGGATAACGTCACGGTTGAGGGCAGCAAAATGGTGCGCGGGCAGATGTGTGAGGTTATTAAACTCAAGCAAATAGCAGGGGTGGATGGAACCTTTACGGCTGAGTGTCTACTGCAACCTGACGGTACACTATTATTAGTGAGTGCGCAAAAGCAGGAAGATTAAAAATCATGGGTTATGAGACACAGGGAGTCAAGATGGAAAAAGTAAAAGTGGTCGACTGGCATCTGGCAAAAGCAGTACCCGTCACCATCATACTCGGCCTGTTGCTACAGACAGTGGCGTTCGTACGCTACGCCGGACAGTTGGAGGCGCAGATTTTCCGTAACCAAACTGATATCGCTGCGATCAAAGCGCGAGCCGAGGTGGTGGAGAACAAAGTGCAGGTGCAGGAAGTTTACATGGCCCGCATGGATCAGAACATTGTGTACACCCGTGAGATGGTGGAGCGGATATTAAACAGCATTGAGCGCAACGAGCAGCAGCCACGATGAATACACAGACCTACCATGATCTGATTCTACCTGCTGCGCTGAAGTTCTTCCCTGCGAACTACAGCAGCAAGGAGGCGCGGGCTGAAATTCTGACTATCGGCCTGCAGGAGTCGGACTTCGTGCATCGGCAACAGCTCATTGGTAGCAAAGCCCACTGGTGGTTGTCGATCAACGGCCCCGCTACCGGCTTCCAGCAGTTTGAGCTGGTTGGGGTAACAGAAGTGCTGAGAAATCCAGCTACCAGACAAAGAGCGCTGTATGTCTGTGATCTTTTCGGCTACCCGCCAGAGCCTTCCGTCATACACAAAGCACTGGTACACAACGACCTCTTAGGCGCGGTGTGGTCACGACTGGCCCTGTGGCGGGTGCGGGAGCCGCTGGCGAAAGAGAATAACCCTGAAGAAGGCTGGAGACAATACATCCAAATCTGGGCACCGGGCAAGGCCAAGCCGCTGAAGTGGCTGGCGTGCTGGGAAGAAGCCTGGCGCGTGGTGAATAAGTATGATAAAACTTGACGCTGACCAAGCTTACTGGGATGCCACAGAGGAAGATCGCCGTATTTGCTGCAACGGATGCGGAGCGAAAGGTGGCCTGGATGTACCTGACACCATCTATTGGTTGTCAATGACTGAAGTGTGTAATATCCACGATTGGGGGTATAAGCATGGCAAGGACATTTGTGACAAGCAGAGGGAAGACCTGCGGATGCTCTACAATATGCTGCTGTTGATTGAGGCACAAACGGGCTGGCGTCAGGTAGTGCTTAAACCGCTACGCAGACGTCGGGCACTTAAGTACTATGAGGCCGTTATCACCTTTGGTAGCAAGGCTTTCTGGGCCGAGAAGGGGGGCAAATGAAACTACTCTTAATTGCAATGCTATTCTTATTTACCGCGTGCGCAGGCAGCAGCGATGTCGGGGGGCTTTTCGATAAGCTGGAGTTCAAAGATGGCCAGGAGGGGTGCATCAGAGCAGCGGGGCAGGTCGCTGTAGGTGGCAACCCCTTCGCCAGCTCGAATATAAACGTATCTATGGTGAAGAAACAAGGTGACAATCCGCCGGACTGCTAAAAGGGCTGTTTTATGACGGTGATTAGAATAGACAATTTTGGGGGGCAGATGCCGTCGGTTTCCCCGCGAGCGCTGCCACTCAGCGCTGCCCAGACCAACCGCGACCTGTTTCTTGGCAGCAGTGAGTTCCGTCCGCTGCTGGGGGATACTTTCGCGGCTGCAGGGCTGGCTGGCGCAAAGACCCTATACCGCATTGATCAGGATTCAGACTGGATTCTCTCGACCAGTGAACTGAGCTACGCCCGCGGGCAGAACAACAACGACGCGACCAAACGCACATACTATGCGAACAACACCACTGCTGCTGCGCTGCGCACGTTTGACAAAGACGGCAACGACCGGCAGCTGGGTGTGCCGTCTCCGACAGAAACTGTAGTAACAACCACAGCGGGGGTGGTGTTTACGATTGACTCGCTGATAGAGTCGGTACGGCAGGCTATCGAAGGCTCCATCATTGATCAGGAACCGGATATCCGATATACCGGCACCACCCCCGTCGCCGGGCCATTCACAGTACCTTCGGGGGCGCTGTACTTTGCTAACGATACGGTAAACCTCCCCACTGACATCACCAATGCCGGGGAGCATTGGAAGCTGTATGCGAAAGTAACCGCAGCCAGAGTCGCCCTGCTGGATATCAAACTTGCTGATGTCGGGGTGGCGTTCTCCGATGCCAGCTTCGCGTATATCCCCATCGTCGCCCTGCCCTATGGGTACGTGGAGAACGGGGTGCCGCTGGCAACCAGTCTGCCAGCTATTGTTAACCCGAGAACCTCAACACAGGTACTCACTGCGCAGAACATCACCGACCTGCAGGCTGATGTCAGCAGCGCGCTGGACTCCGAGGAGAACGCATACAGCCTGCGCACCGAGTTGACTTCTTTCGTCACGGAGTTCTTCAACATGCTGTTCGTGTACCCGGACAAGCCTGCAGCGATACCTGGGGGGGGCACAGTGACTGACCCCACTGGTAACGGGCCGTCCCACCCGACTACCCCGGAGTGGATATTTGAGGGCGGGAGCGAGTACAGAAACCCGGACTGGGTTGATTATAATGACAATTTAGCTGGGTATCTGCGCAACAAAGCGGACTACAACCAGCTCGTCAAAGACAACGAGATATACAACCGCTCAGCCACTGACCGTATCCGTGACCTTCAGGAAAAAGCCCAGGTCGCCACGCGGCAGATAGAAGCTATCCAGTTGGTGCTGTGGACAGAAATAGCCAAGGAGTCTGTGTGGGTATCTGACAAACTCTACCGGTACACCGAGGATTTCAGCGACATCGACGCCCAGCGAACCATCCAGACCCGGTTCTATCTGTCAGCGTTCGTCAGTGACCGGGACGAGGAATCCGCGCCCAGTCCGCCCAGCGCGCAGCAGGAAATCGACCAGTATTCCTCCACAATGGTCGCTATGCCAACCGTTCCGACGGGGCGCGCAATTACTTTGTGGCGTATATACCGCAGTAATACCGTGGATGACCTGACGATGTTCCAATTCGTCAAAGAACTGCCGATTGCCACCACCAGCTTCACGGATACCACTTCCAACGCCGCGATGGGGGAAATTATCGAGACAATCGGCTGGCTCGAACCAGACGTGGGCCTTAAAGGGTTGACCAGTCTGCCCAACGGTATCATGGCCGCGTTCAAGGATAATACCCTGCACTTCTGCGAGCCATACGCCCCCTACGCGTTCCCGCCCAGCTATCAGGTAACTACTGAGTACCCGGTCGTGGGCCTTGGCGCATTTGGCCAGACGCTGTTCGTGGGCACCACGGGCAACCCCTACCTGATCAGCGGTGCGGATTCTGCCTCCATGTCTGCGATCAAGCTGGAGAGTAATCAGGCATGTGTTTCCCGGCGCTCGATTTCATCCGTACCAGGCGGGGTGATCTACGCCTCCCCGGACGGGCTGTGCTTCGTGTCCAACACGGGCGTGCAGGTTGCCACACGCAGTATGTTTACCCGTGAGGACTGGCAGCTGTTGGTGCCCAGCAGCATCTTTGCTGTCACCCACGAGGATATTTACTACTTCTTCTATGATACCGGGGTGACTAAGGGTGGGTACGCTTTTGACATCGTGCGCGGGAAGCTGGGTTCTATTACCGGCGTAAATACCCTCACTACCGCTTTCGTGGATCGTCAGGCGGATGAGCTGTTCGTGTGCGACGGGACTGCTGTTGTGAGTGTTTTCTCCGCGCAGCCGCGCACAGCGCTGTGGGAGTCCACGCTAGTCGTCATGCCAGCGCAGGTCGGAATGGCCTGGCTGCAAGTGTTCGGTGCGCAGAGCGCGGATGACCCTGTGACAGTGCGCTGGTACGGGGATGGGGCGCTGCGACACACCGCGACGGTAACTGATATAACGCCTGTCCGACTACCTCCAGGTCGCTGGCTGGAGCACTCCGTGCAGGTCGAATCTGCCACACGGGTAACGCGGGTAACGCTCGCGAGCTCAACCCAAGAACTGCAGGGGGTTTGATGAAAGTGGCAAAACTCCCTGGTCTACCAGCCCCCCGGTTCAGTGACCCCGCCCTGCAGCGCTGGGCCGAGGCTGTCTCTGAGCGCCTGGAAGTGCGAGAAGGCACACGAGGTGACATTCTGGAGAAGGTCGTTACGCGCCGTGAACTGGCGCAGTACGCCCCCCTGATATCCCCCAGCAGCGCGAGTGCCCCACGCAGTCAGGGCGTCCGTGCCCTGACTGCGGATACTGGCAGCGCGCTGCTACAGGCTATGGATGCTGAGGCGTTTGCGAACAAGCTGCGAGGCTCCAAGCTGCTGCGAGAGCTACAGACCTCGGTCAGCGCATCCAACCGCTTCGCTAAGTACGGCCCAGAGATTCAGGCGCTACAGCGCAGCATCACCAGCGAAACCACCAGACGCGGGGCGCAGGTAGCCAGAGCGGAGCTGCTGATCAACGAAGTCTCCCGCTCGCTGGTGGGTGTTACCAGCGAGATGACCGCGGCACTGAACACAACGGCTGCAGGTATTCGCAGCACACAGTTCGCCATCGCCACCGAGAGCGGAGCAACAGCCGGGCAGGTCACGCAGCTGGAAGCCCGGATGAGGGTTGCTGTCGCTGCTGAAGACCTTGTCCCGCTGCAACCCGCCGCCGCGTACTCGGATTTCGCAGCGCTGGAGAGCGCGGTGTCTGCGGCATCAGCAGACACGCGCAAGTATTATAGGGTGCAGGACGGGGTGAACGAAGCGCTGTATCGCTCAGATGGTTCCACGTGGAACCTTGTCGGCTCAGATCAGAGCGCTAAACTGGAGCAGGTGCTGCTTGTCACGGCGGATAAAACCGATGGGCTGTCCGCGCAGTACACCCTCAAAGTCAACGCAGGCAAGGCGATTGCCGGGTATGGTATCGCAGCCACAGAGCGCGATGGGGTGCCAGAGAGTTCGTTTATCATCCAGGCGGACACGTTCGCGCTTATCGCGGCAGTGAACTTCTCACAGGAAGCCACACCTTCTGCCACGGTTATCGGGCAGCTGTGGTACGTCCCCTCAACTGAGCTGACCTACCGGGCAACGGCCACTGGCACCGGAAGCTGGACACTGCACACGCCAATAGTGCCTTTTGGTATCGACACGCTCACCAACACAACGTATGTGACTGGCTCTCTGCGGGTAGGCAACAGCGCGGGCAACACGCTCAGCGCGGTCAATTCATCAGCGGTTAATTTCGACGGGCGCAATGATCGGAATCCCTCCGCTGTGCTCGCCCCCACCATTGCCAGCGATGGCACTGCGATTGACCACACCACCAACACAGACGGTTCTGTGGATGTCAGCTTCGAGTGGTCGTGGGCAGGCAGCGAAGGGGACATTGATGGTTTTATCATCACTGCTTATTCCGCCACAACAGGCGCTGCCTATACACTGGGCACCACGCCTGCAGCAGAGTCTGAGTATTTTGTCCCCGCCAGCAAGCGGGCGCTGATTGGTTACGGCTATCCTGCCGACCACTACTACCGGCTTGGTGTACAAGCCTACCGGATTGTTGACCCGGATATCAACGCCGCTGGCATTATTCGCTCCACCAGAGTAATCCCATCGTTAGGCGCAGAGAACCCCTACCAACCTGCTGCCAATGTCGCCTTCGCAGGCAATATCACTGGCACAGTCGGCGGCGTTGCGGCGGTGACACTAACCACACAGGCCAGTAATGGTAATAATGCCCTCATAGCGATAAACGATGGCACCACAGGTCTTGCCACGAAAATGGGCACGGCACAGAAAAACGTCCTTTCTGGAGTCGGCGGCATAAAGGTCGGCACAATCGACTGGGATGCGGCAGGTACTGTTACGTCAGGCTCGGGCACAGCCATGACTTCCAAAGGGTTCGTCGGGCGCAACGCGTCGGGGATCACGTTCAGCATCGACGCGACTACAGGAAACCTGATTGTCAAAGGGGATATTACCGGCTCTACAGGTAGCTTTGGTGCTGTTACTGTCGGAGCTTCAGGCTCCATTAGTGCAGGTAAGACTACCTTTACAGACGTTGTTAACGCAGGTTACTTCATTGATAACGCTGCTGGTGGTCGTATGGTTTTCGGGACTACCGCTGCCAACATGATCAAGTGGGATGGGTCAGCACTAACCATAAACGGAACAGTAGCTTCTACAGTAGTTTCTAATGCTGCTTTAGCTACAACTGCATTACAAGCAACGAACTTTAACACCACACTGGCAGCTCAGCTAACTAGCGGTACCAATAACTTAATACTAGCTACTAGTGCTAGTACACATAAAATTCAAACTACTACAACATCTGTTTTATTCCGTGACAACAATGCCGTTGTTGGTTCGCTAGGGCCAACTACAGCAGGTAATAAACTAGGTTTAGGAATAAACTCTAGCGGCATTATAGGTGGGTATAACGCAGCTACTACAGGTACGTGGAATACAACATTCTTAATGGATGTTAGTACAGGCAATCTGACTGTTGGTAAAGGAAGCTCCGCTCTACTATACACAGCTGCTACAGGTGTTATGAGCCTAGGGTCTGGGATCACTATAGCGGCCAATGGTAATGCCACTTTCGCAGGTGCATTATCAGCTGCTACAGGTACATTCGCTGGTTCATTAGCAGCTGCTACAGGTACATTCGCTGGTTCATTATCAGCTGCTACAGGTACATTCGCTGGTTCATTATCAGCTGCTACAGGCAGTTTCGGTGCTGTTACTGTCGGAGCTTCAGGCTCCATTAGTGCAGGTAAGACTACCTTTACAGACGTTGTTAACGCAGGTTACTTCATTGATAACGCTGCTGGTGGTCGTATGGTTTTCGGGACTACCGCTGCTAACATGATTAAGTGGGATGGAGCAGCACTAACCATAAACGGAACAACAGCTTCTACAGTAGTTTCTAATGCTGCTAGTGGCAAGAGTATTTCTGACAAGTTATTAAGTAATGGTAGCACTATTCTAACAGGAACTATAACTCCTACAAATACTGGAGGTATTAGAGCTGGTAGTATAACATGGAACTCTACAACAGGTGCTTTAACTGGTGGTAGTGGTATAGCTATAACCGAAGCAGGTATTATAGGAGCGACTGGTGGAGTACCTACTTTCACTATCAGCTCTGCTACTGGTGCCGCTACATTCGCTGGAGCATTATCAGCTGCTACAGGTAGCTTTGCTGGTTCATTATCAGCTGCTACAGGTACATTCGCTGGTTCATTATCAGCTGCTACAGGTACATTCGCTGGTTCATTATCGGCGGGCACTATATCCGCAGGCTCTTTAGCAGTATTGTCTGGTAGCTCTATCATAGGCGACAACTGGGTAACACCAGGTAGCGCATCTACCGTAGCCTTTGGAGTGGATGCAACGGCTATTACTAGGTATGCCAACCATAGCGCAATGGCAGAAGATTTTGCTGTAGTGGCTTATACACTGACTGTAAGAGACGGCGAATCAAATGTTTTTACCACAGAGCTAAGGCAATCCCTCTATAAATCCACTACCGGGTTTGTTAGAGAATTTGGCTCGGATGGGTACACAGTCAAACTTAAAGCAGGGGCTTCCGGGGATTCTTTATACATAGCATATGGGTCCGACAATGCTTTATTAACGCCAGCCAGCATAAGCATTACTGCAACTAAAGTCAGTGGCGCTGCAGGGGACGCTTACTGTGAATTCTTTGTAAACGGTGTCTCCACAGGCGCTCCTGCACTAATGACGCTAGTAAGTGATAGCTACATATCTACGTACACCCTTGTCTCCCCACCCACATACTATGCAGGGCTTACTTCTGTGGTAGAAGTGCGGATGCGAAAAACCAGTGCTACAGGGGCTGTAGTGGCCAGACATAGATTGCAAGTAAAAGGAGTGAAGGATGGCTCACTTGACCTTGTTACGGTGCTAACAAATGAATTTCATGTAATACCGGACCCTTCAGGGGTTCCTGACTATGCTGGCTCAGGTACCGATATAATGATGGCCATAGGGGTCACCCCTCTAAATAATGCTGTTAGTGGTGCATACACCTACAGCATTACAGCCACGGGGAGAAAAGATTTTGATCCTGCCAGCGTTATAAACAACCGCTCTACAGAAATTGACGGTAGCAGTATACGCACAGGCTCGTTGCGGGTTAATGATCTGTCCGCGCTAAGTGCTAGTACAGGTGACCTAATAGTAAACCGCCTGAGAACTGCTGTTACAGGGTTCCGTGTGGAGCTAGAAAAAGACAGCGATTTTCCTATATGGTACGGTACAGGCACTAAAAACGTAGCCAACGCAAAGTTTTACTTAGATTCTGCGGGTGTGCCTTACTTTAATGGAGCTCTAGGCCTTGACACCCAAGTATCAGATGGCACTTCCTCTGTGTCGTTGTTGAAAGGTGGGCAGGTAATAGAGTGTACGGATGGGGTTGCAGTAACATTCCCAACAGGATTCCCAGCAGGAACTTCTATAGGCAAGATCAAGGTGATTTGGTTGGGTGGGGGTATAACTTACTCACCGGCCCTTACTGGTGTACAGGGGAGGAAGATGCAAACTTCTGGTATGTCTCTGGCGGGCTTCACCCCTGTATTGAAACTTACCGAATTGGCAGCCTCATTAACAGCCAGAAGTTATAACTTTACACCTACCCCAGGAACTCCTTCAATAGCTACTAAGGTTTTAGCCGCAAATGCTTGGAATAATGTCTACACAGCAGCATTTACGGTAGCTATAACAGGGGAGACGAACGAGTACTTTGGCATTCAGGGTAGTTGTGACGTTATTTTGGAGGCCAAGACTTCCGTGGGTAGCTACGCCATTGTTGATAGTCGTACCTACACCAGCGCCCATGATGGAAGCATTACGACATACAGTGGGCAGACTCTAACTGCAACTTTTGCTGCAGCAGGGGCAGACGCCCTGTTTAGACTAACAGTTTCCCTGTTTATTGGCACCGCCACACTCACCACCACAACACTGACTTATAGTGAGGCAACAGCCCCTGCTGAAATATCACTCACACCCACAGGAGCGTCACCAGTGTCGGCGCTTGTCCTTTTAGTAGATTAAGGAAAAGCTCACAGCTAATTCGTAGACCAAATATTAAAGGCGCAGACAGATGAAGATACTAAAAAGCAAGCTCACCAAAACACCCAAGTTGATCGAATCCGACGAGCAGCAGCGTATTACGAGAAAGGAGGCGCTGAAAGTTAGTCACTCCTCCCCCAGTGGTACGTCACTCTGGGTAGACTCTGGCAGGGCACTTTCCGTGACACGGATGTGTTCACTGTGCTGGATATGATAAAAGACAACACACTGGAAAATAAACGGAGAGATAATGAATAATGAATCTGCCAACCAAATACTCGAAGCCGTACGCATTGTGCTTGAGCGCAACCTGGACAACCAGCTGACCCAAGAGCTTGCCAACGGGATGTTCACCACAATCAGCAACTCGGCGCGAAGTCTCATACCACCGGCACCGCAGCCTGTGCCAGCAGCAGAACCTGCGAAACCCAGCCATAATAGCGCCCATGAGTAAACTGGACACGATTGCTGCGTGTTACCCACAGGGAGCGCCCGAAGGCTTCCCTGTGGGCGTGTTCCTGCCGGTCGACGGCGGACTGCTGGCTATTCGGGAACAGGCACTTCGGGATCGCATCGACGAGCTGCAGGGTAGGATGCTGGAGCACGAGCAGCCAGAGCTGCCCACCCGCCACTGGTTCGCCAGCGGGGTGTACTCACGTGAGTTGTTCGTGCCCAAGGACACGTTGCTGCTGGGCCGGGTGCACCTGACTGACCATATTTTTATCCTGCTCTCCGGTGATCTGACGTTTGTCACCGTGGATGGCCCGCAGCGGCTGGTTGCCCCGGCTATTTTCTGCGCCCCGGCAGGGTCGAAAAAGACGGTGTACGCGAACGAAGATTCAATTATGGTCACGAACCACGTGGCTTTGCACCCAGACCCGGAGTTCATCGCCACGGCGATAACTGTGGACACCTACGCACAGTACGACGCACTTATTGCTCACGTAACTGACGAGTCGCTGTTGGAACAGGAGATATAACATGTCATTCATAGCAGCAGCAATGATCGGCGGCGGCAGCACGCTTTTGGGGTCGATGTACGGTGCGAGCAAGGCGAGCGAGGCGTCCAAGCGAGCGACACGGGCGCAGGCAGTTGCCTCCGCAGATATGGTGCGGGCAACCAACCGGGCCACGGACATGTCCTTTCGCCTTGGCAACGACCAGCTTGACTTTGCAAAACAGCAGTATGAGGACGCAGTACCGATACGGGATAAGATAGTGGGGCTGCAGATGCAGTCCCAGCAGCAGCAGATGGATCAAGCCAAGGACTACTACGGCTATAACCAGCGCACCTTCCGTCCTGGTGAGCAGCGTATGGCGCTGCAGGCCAGAGAGTTCGACACCGAGTCCACCCGTGAGCGACTGGCTGGGGAAGCCTCTCAGCGAGCGGCGCTGGCCTTTGGTAACGGGCAGCAGATGGGGCAGCGCTCAGCCACCCGCCGTGGAGTTAACATCGACTCCGGGGCTTACGCGAGCATGACCAACCAGAACGCTATTGCCTCGGCCAGTATGCAGGCCACAGGCGCGAACAACGCCAGAACACAGGCGGAGCAGATGGCCTGGGCACGCAATCTGGATGTCGCTGGATTGGGTCGTGGCCTGCCCGGTGCTTCTTCTGCCGCGTACGGCGGTGCCACAGGTGCTGGCAACTCTGCGATGACCAACCAGATGGCCCCCACAGGGCTGTACAACCAGGGCTGGATTGGCGGAGCTAATCTTATCTCAGCGGGCTTCGGGCAGGGTGTCACTGGCTTCGGCACGATGTATAGCGGCAGCTCATCCACAGCGAACGATGCGTTCAAAGAAGTGATGGGTGTCTCGGGCAATTTCGTGGGTATGGCCGGTACGTTGGCTGCTGCATACTACGGAAACAAAGTTAACAAGGAGGAATAGGAATGAATAGCTTTTCACAAGGCGTATCCACAGGCTCGCAGACCGCCCGCTCATGGCTGGACACATACAAAGAAGTTAACCAGAGAAGCCGGGAGCGCAAGTTCGCACTGGAGTCCGCGGAACTCGATAAACAGTACAACGCACCGAGGCAGGCCGTTGACCCGGACGGCGGTGTCCGCCCTGTCGGGCTGGGCATGGGCGGCGATCCCACGGCTGGCCCCACGGATGACGCTGGCAACCCGATCTACGGAGCCCCCTACGCCGGGCCACAAACCCCAACAAAATCCATGTCTGCCCACCTGACCGCGCAAAGTGCGCTGGCAAGCCAGTGGGGGCTTTTTGACCGCGCCGCAGACTTCAGAAATCAGTCCCGACAGGAAGTGCGCTACGAGCAGGAAAATACCCGCGATGATCGCAACCGCGCAGAGGATAAGTTCACCGAAGCGCAACGCGTCGGTATCCAGCGCGCGCAGCAGGAGTTCTCCAACGGCCTGGCTATGCAGCGCGAGGTCCGTGAGCAGGGGGATTTCGAAGCTAAGCGGGCGGAGACGAACCGTGTAGCATCAGAGCGGGTTGCTACAGCGCAGGCGGCCCAAGACTTTATCGCGATGTTTTCTAGCGGGGCGCGCGGGCCCGATTTAGAGAAAATCTACAGCCGGCCTGGGGTTAACATAGATGAATTAGTCAAGATACACGCTAATGTGCTGGGTATAACTGAAGCGCAGGCGAAAGCAGACTACAACAAACTGGTGGAGGCTGCTACAAACGCGGGCAGAACCGCTGCGGAGTTCAACCTGTTCCTCGAAGGAGGCAATGGGATCGAAGACCCTGACCCGGACGATGACATCAACTTGGAAGTGCGCGAGGTGGATGGCGAGTGGGGGCTTTACTACGGTGAGAATTTGATGCCGGGGTATGAGGAAACTCACGCGGACAGCGGGGGTATTTCTGGCTATCAGCACATCATCGGGAATCTGCTGAGCGTTATCGAGAAAGACCCGCTCAAGTGGAAAGTGCAGGTCGCCCAGCTCGAAGCTGAGCGGGCGCAGACGAACCGTGCTAATTCGCAGGCGCAGGCTGAGCTTGAGAAAAGCCTCCGCGAGATCGCCTTATCGCTGCAGGGTAAGCCTCCGACCCCGGCCGAGATCAACGCAGCGATAAAGCTACTGCAGGGTGACAGAACTTTGCGGGTGATGGGGCCAGAAGGCCAGGAGGTCGTGCCAGAGCAGCGAATCTTCGACCTTATGGCCAGAGACTACCTGGCTTCAGGCCAATACCCTGACCGCACTATGTACACCCACGAGGGGAGGAAAGAGGGTATGCCTCCTATGCCCCCACCAGCGGCCACACCAGCGGCCACACCAGCGGCCACACCAGCGGCCACACCAGCGGCCACACCAGCGGCCACACTAGCGGCCACACCGTCAAGAGGTGTCGTACTGGGGCTACGCAAGGGGGTAGACAGTGACAGCAACTACATCAGAACCACCACCGACGCTATAGATAGAATTGGCGTTGCTTTATCCAATCGGGGCAGACTGCCCCGACGGGGCAGGGGCGGCGAGGGTAAGTTCTCTGGTTCGCAGGTGGCTGACAGAGCACAAAAAGAGCTGGAGGAAATACTCTCCAACCCCGGCATCCAGAAAAATCAGCCAGAGCTGTATAATCGAGCACTTGGCCTATACTACGGACAATAAGGAATTCTCATGGCTGAAACACTGGTATACAACCTTAAGCAACTGCGTGAAACCATGCCAGAGAATATGCGCAGTCTCTCTGACCGGGACACTGTCGCGGAGTACAGCAAGGCTACAAACACGCCGTTTGAAGACAACCTGAATTTCTTCGGGGTGCAATCCCGCGGGCTGGTGAAGGAGATGGGCACGCAGTTCGCTGGTGGCGCTGCTGTCGATCTGCCTCACATGGTTGGCGGGGCGCTGCGCTATTTCAGCGAAGACGGCGGTGCAGCGGACAATTTAGGCGTAAGGCTGCAGCGCTCAGCGGACACGCGGGAAGCGAGCTTCCAGCCGGACACGCGGGGTCGAAGCGCTGTGGGCGAAGCCTTCGTCGGCGGTGCCAGAGCACTGGCGCCAACCCTGATCACTATGGCCCCGGCGTTTGTTCCTTATGTCGGGCCAGTGCTGGCCGCCGGTTCCGCCGCTGTGCTGTTCGGCGGCTCAGAAGCACAGGATACCTATGACCGGGTGCTGGAGGAAACCGGGGACGCCGTTGCTGCCCGCAATGCCAGTATCGGTTCTGGCTTCGTGCATGGCGGAGGTGAAGCCGTAGCCAACGCGGTCGGCCTGCGCCTGGTAAAAGCAGCTGCACCTATCGTGCGCGGTGCCCCGACCATGGAGCGTGTTACCCAGTCGTTGACCAACGCTGCTCTGCTCAAGCCCTTCGTCACAGGTGTGGCGCAGAACATGGTCGCGCAGGTCGGCACGGAAGTCGCGCAGGACGTTGGCTCGTCCATGATCGAAGAAGCCGCTGGTGCATCACCTGAGAACCTTAGTGAGATCGCCTACCAGAGCGGCACTGTCTCTGCCGCCATGACTGTCCTGCTTGGCCCGTTCGCTTTCGGTGGCGCGATGTCACGCTCTCGAAGAGCCCAGCGCGTGCAGGCGGCACTGGAGGGCAACCCGGCTATCCCTGCAGAGGAACAGGCACAGGTGCTCGCGGTTATTACCGCTGAGGCTGACCGACTGGGTATCCCCGAAGCTGAGCGGTCTAAGTGGGTTGATGAACAACTGCTGCCCGATGAGTATGCACGCACCGAAACGCTGCAGCAGATGGAAACGCTGCGCGCACAGCTTGCCTCCCCGCAAGGCAAAGACCCGGAAGCACGACAGAAACTGGTCACAGAATTTACCGCGCTATATGACGGCGACAGCGGCATTGCCCGTGCCAACCCAGTTGAGGGTGCCACGCAGAACTACACCAACGGTGAGCTGATGGCGATGGAGACAGCTGCGTATAAGAACGCGGCTATTGTCGACCCGGAAGCTGAGACTGACCTGATGGTGGCGGATGAAACCAACGCCCCCACTGCGCAGGACATGATCGAGGATGCGAGCCTCGACCCACCAACGCAGCAAGCAGCTGTACCGCAGCAGGAGCAGGAAGCAGAAACTGACCTGACCGCCGCTGACGATACCCCAGTGGACTTAGGGCCGTTTATAGACCGCATGCGTGAGCAGCAACAGCAGGCTGATAGCCCA
>Ga0335398_10000702_pt1 | contig 58455 bp, 47 predicted proteins | sample BON03_FD_205742 | JGI IMG/M metagenome (GOLD analysis project Ga0335398, IMG submission 205742) | Freshwater microbial communities from Lake Bonney liftoff mats and glacier meltwater in Antarctica - BON-03 (spades assembly) (version 2) | ecosystem: Environmental > Aquatic > Freshwater > Ice >... | reverse complement strand
AAGCGACACCTGTTTCCTGTTTTGTCCGGCTATAAATTTCATACATGTAATTTACATCCGCCCGTCGGAAATACATAGAAACATATATCAACATATCCACTAAGAAAAATTAGTTTTTAGACAGTCTGACGGTTTGCGGCTACAAGAAGTTGGCGATTTTCACCACAAAACTTGATGCGGAGAACCAATGTTTGATTAACCACAAATGTGTCTGCGGAGCACTGAACCGCCAATTTTTTGTAGGTGCTGTTAGCGGTAGTACTTCTATTCAAAATCAAGTATTTCAGTCGTGTCACTAGCTGTTGTTGTTTGTCCGTCATTATTCAATTCGTACTTATAAGTAATCTTATTGTTTTTAAAATTAAATTCGTCCTTGTCAACGTCAATAGGCTTTTCAATGTTTATGTAACCTAAGTGTTTTTCAAAAATATATAGTTTAGGTTCTACTACTTCATATGAGCAACAACGAGCCATAAAACCTTGAAATCTGTCATAAATTTTTATTGTCTCAGTTTTGTATTCTGTCTGTTTTGGAACAATTGGAAATAATACAAGTGAAGATAAAATTGCTAGGAAAATACCCCCGAATAAAAAGAAAAGTCCTGTCAAAACAACTGAGATTGCATAAAACGAATAATAAATAGCTGTTTTCTTAAATGGTCTTAGTGTCTTCAAAAACATAATCAGTCCAGTCAAGTATAAAATTACTTTTAGAATGAATGTCAAGTTTTGATTTAGTCTATACCCTGTAATTAGCCCTGTCCCAAAATTTATTAGAACTAAACTAAGTAAATAGAAATGCCACTTTTCAAGTCTAAATTTTATTTTCAGGTCCGTCAATTTAAATTCTCATTTTAGTCGTGTTGTGCCGTGTCTGTAGTATTACCGCTAACGTCTAGTATATGAAAAGTAGGCGATTTCGAAGCATGAAACTTTCGTTAAAGCACAAAGTTTGATACGAGCCAAAAGCCTTGAATTTATTACTGTTTCGCCTATTTTTTATATATATTGTTGGCAACTGGCTTTATTTCAATTCAAGATTGGAATCGAAAATATCAAATCCAATTTCAAATTTCTTTATAATTTCATTAATGTTTTCTTTTGTCCAATTTGTTGATTTTGGATGATGAACTATTTCAAAGTTATATTTTTCAAAGTTTTCCAGTTCAACTTTAGTTCCAGGATTGTTGTAAATGGAATTATGTAAATTTTCAATATGACTTCTAGATATATTTGGCTTGTAATTAATTGAAGGTATTTCTCTTTCCTTTTCTCTTGCAATTATTCTAAATTCATTTTCGTGTTTGAAACTTATGTCTTTTAAAAATACACTATCCAATAAGTTATCAGTATATTCTGCAATGTTATTTTTATCTTGAAAGTTCAGATAATTAACTGGCGAACAAATTAATTCTTTATCCATTCCATCAGTTCTATATCCATTTTCTAGAATATTTTTTTTGAAATCAGAGTATTTAATTCTTATTGCTAAACTTTTTGGGTCACTATACAAATTCCACATTGCAACAGATTCCGTTTGTTTTTTCCCAATTACCCAACAACTAGCATAGTTAAAGCGCTGTATTTTTTTTAATTCGTCTTCTATTTTATTCATCTCTCCGCCCAAAGTGTCAATAGTCATATATGTTCGCATTTTCTCAAACATTGGATGATTGTCAAGTTCTTTTTTGTGATTTTGATATAGTAAATGAATAGGTGATATTCCTTCTCTTTTATCTTCGAATTTATCAAGACGAGTTAAATGAAAAGATTTTGTAATAATAAGAGACAAGAATTTATGTAAATCCAAATATTTCCATAAATAGTCATCATCTGAAATGACATTATCATTAATAAACTGTGTGTTTTTTTCGATTTCGTCTCTCATTTTCAGCTTGTTGCCAACGTTTTGCAGCTACCCGAAGGGCGGGACTTTTACCACAAAACTTGATTTGAAAAACTAAACTTTCATTAACCACAAAACTGTCTTTGGAACACGAAACCCCGCCTTTTGGGTAGGTGCTGTTAGTGGCTGCCGTTTCTTGTCTTGTCATAGGTAAATAATATTTGTGTTTAGTCCCCAGTCCTTGTCCTTGTTGGTCTTTAAATTGTTTAGAATTTCTAATTTATTTTTTGCGTCTGTTAAAATGCTACCACACCAAAAGTCAAGAATTTTATTGCCTTTAAATTTAAAAATTAAAATATGTTCTGATTTGCCAAATCCACCAGTGTAGTAGGTCATTAATGCTAAGTCTTGTCCAAGTCCAAAATAAATTAATTGTCTTTTGGGCATTTCTTCACTAATAACATTTCCCTTTTCGTCAACCATTGTCAGCGAAGTACAACCGACTTGCCAATCTTCACCAGGGTTTGCAATCGAAAAACCCTCCGTTAAACTGTCTAAAAATGATTTTAAAAATGAAGGAATTTGAGCAACTGTTTTCTTGTCTGCAAGTTCAGCCTTTTCTAAGTCCTCAATTAATTGTTGCAAATTATGGTTGTTTAGAATTGCACTTGTGTCGATTTGATATTTTCCGTCTACTAATGAGAGATTGCTTTTATAATTGTCGGCTGAATTTTTGTCCATGATTGACCCGTCAAGTTGAGATGTCGAGTTACTACAAGACCAAAAGGTCGTTATACATAGTCCGAGTAATATTTTCGTTGTTGTTGTCATACGGTTGCCACTAACTTGTTTATATCCTCAACTGTTTCCTCTTTTATAGCGCTTAGCGAAACCATAGTGGTGAGCTATCCTCAACTTTGTTGTGCGTTCTATTTTTCTAAAGATCATCGAAGGGAGATTTAATTTTTCGAAGCTGATTCGTGCTTACATGGGTGTATATTTCGGTTGTCTTGCTGCTAGCATGCCCCAATAGTTCTTGAATATAACGGAGGTCTGTTCCCTTTTCCAATAAATGGGTGGCATAGCTATGGCGAAGCCAAAGCAAGGTAACGGATTTTTGGGAGTATAAAGAAGATTGTGTAAACAGGATTAAAGAATCAACCTCATCCTCACTTGACCCAAGCGACATAAACCGAGCAAAAGCAAATCCGCTCGTAATTGATTTTATAGAAAAGCCCTAAGTATATGACAAAAATCTGAATACGCTGATATCGTGTTGATTGTGTCCTGTCAAAAATACTCTTGAGAGATAATCCAGGCCGTATTTAAAAACGGAGACAGCTCTTCTTCCGTGTTTTTTAATTTTGATTTTCTTTATCTGGGTGTCGATATGGTCTCCAATTCGGTAGCACCAAGTAAACGCGATCATGGTAAGTCTGATTAGTTATATGGGTGTCCTCAATAGTGAATCCGCTTGATTTCAGTCCTTTAAACAAGGTTTCAATCTGCCACCTTTTTTTGTAATATTCTAATGCATATTCCGGCTTGCTGTAAGACACAACAATGAGGAAATCTGGCTTGCCATCACTCAGATAGCTCATTGCGGAAAGATAGCAAGACACCCCATGCATCTTCATTTTCTTACCGTAGTGCCTAAACTCCCCCAGCTTTATGTTGCGAAATAAGTCCGAAGCCTTTGTTCCTTTTGTTTTATTTGCGGCGTTTACCTTGAAGTTATTCCTTATCCGGATATGGTAATTGATTTTGTGCAGATCCAGGAACTCAAGCCAATGAGCCCCTACAAACTCCCTGTCAGCCAATAGGCAGCATACTGAATATCAGCTTAGCAACAAGCTCCATAGAAAAATCTACTTGGGACATGAAGCGCTGAATTCGTCTGAAGTTGCTTGAACTGCTAGCCCCGCCGTCGAATCCAGCGGAAAGTTTAGAATAACTAACCGACTTTACTTTGCATAGCGCCATGATAAAGCAATAGGCCAGACGGAAATCCTAGCTAGATTGAGATGATTACTAAAATGGGCCTTAAAAACGGTCAGTAATTGCTTGTTTTCGTGACTGAGACTGGTGTTCATGGTTAAAGGCGTTAGGTAGAAATTATCCCTTTAATATACTTAACGCCAGTCTTTTGTACAAGATTTATCTTGCTTAATTAGCACGATTTTAATGAGTTATGGTTTTTTGTCATGTACTTAGACCTTCCTTAGAAATCCTAAGATTGCGGTATATGGAAGCGCCCTAATCGGTTTGTATCCAGTTGTTCTTGAATCCGAGGTGTCGCAATACACCGATGGATCTCAGATTAATACAAGTTCTTTTGGAAATAGTGGTCTCAAAAGCACCTTCGCTGTAGGGTTAGGAATGGATACTCCCCTAACTAAGAGGATTTCAATATCTCACCAGTTTCAGGCTAAGTATTATTCTTCTGTACTTTTTTATACGAGGTATGTGGCTGACAATTCGAATAATTTATCTTATCAATACGTGCTAGGTATCAAGTATGGCTTATAAAAAATAGAGGCCTTTCAAAAATTAGACTTCTGGTTTTTTGTACCTCATTTGTCAATTATCAACTTAAGCATGTTTCCATCAACAGTTGTGAAGATGTAATCCGTGCCATCAGGGCAACCTTGCATTTCAAGCTCCGTGACCTGAAATCTAATTGTCGGCAAATCTGAATTTGCAGGCAACAGAATCTCGATAACTCGAAATCTTCATTTTAAATTGCTAATTATATTAGTTTTCTAATTATATTAGCGGAAGAAAAAGAGAGAAAAATGTCCCACTATTTAGCACAGAATATCAAGTATTTACGGAAAGAGAGGGGCTTCACGCAAGAGGGGCTGGCGAATAAATTAGGCATTAATCGCGCAGCTTTAGGGTCGTATGAAGAAGGACGGGCGGAACCGAAGCTCGCTGTTTTGCAGATGATGGCCCAGTATTTTTCCTGCAGTTTGGATGATTTGCTTTATCAGGATTTTGCCTTAGGAAAGCAAAGAGCGGTATCAGATAAAAAAGGACAAAAGCTCCGTGTGCTTTCTGTGGCGGTGGATAAGGAAGACAAAGAACGCATTGTGGTGGTTCCAGTAAAAGCCGCCGCGGGGTATTTGGATGGATTTAGCGATGTAGATTATATCGAAAGCCTTCCTTCCTTTAGTCTGCCTTTGCAAGAACTAGGAAGAGAACGTTCCTACCGCCTATTTCAAATCAAGGGCGATAGCATGAATCCGATTCCTTCGGGTTCTTATATCATCTCCGAATACGTGCAGGATTGGACCCAGATCAAAGACGATCATTGTTATATCCTCATTACCCAAGACGAAGGTATCGTGTATAAGCGCGTGCTTAATAGGCTGAGTGACGAGGAGTTAATTCTCAAATCAGACAATCCTGAGTACAAGCCGTATTCCATTGGTTCAGAAATGATTGCCGAGGTATGGAAAGCCATTGGCTATATCAGTTTACAGCTCCCAGAAACAGGGGGAGATCCGCTATCTGCCAATCAAATTATGAGTGCGCTGATTCGGCTGGAGAAGGATGTTAAAGAAGTGAAGGAGACAATGAGACGGTGAGACGAAAGACAAATAGACAATTAGATGGTTAGACAATGACTCAATTTATGATTTATGATTTGTGAATTAAAACAAGTTAGACAATGACTGGATTTATGATTTGCGATTTATGATTTGTGAATTAAAGAAAATTAAACAATGACCGCATTTGTGATTTGCGACTTAAAGAAAATTAAACAATGAAATACATAATATTTAGATGCCAATAAAACTCATAACTCATAACTCACAAATCGCAAATCACAAATCACAATTCATAAATCATAAATAAGTTGAGTAGATCAATCATGCACATGGACCTGGACACTTTTTTCGTGTCGGTAGAGCGGCTAATGGACAGTCGCCTAGAGGGGAAACCTATACTCTTGGGTGGTGTGAGCGACCGGGGAGTGGTGGCGGCTTGCAGTTATGAAGCGCGGACCTTTGGGGTGCATTCGGGCATGAGCATGAAAATGGCCAGGCAGCTTTGTCCGGAAGGGCTTGTCATTCGTGGGAATTCGAGCAATTATATGAAGTATTCGAATTTGGTAACGGATATTATCAAAGACACCTTTCCCCTGTATGAGAAGAGTTCGATTGATGAGTTTTATATCGACCTGAGTGGTATGGATCGTTTTTTTGGTTGTTTGAAGATGGCTTCGGAAAGTCGCAAGCGGATCATTCGTGAAACCGGACTGCCTATTTCCTTTGGTTTGTCGGAAAACAAAACCGTATCGAAGGTGGCTACCGGAGAAGCGAAGCCCAATAATCAGATTAAGGTAGATTGGGGAATGGAAAAAGCCTTCTTAGCTCCATTATCCATCAAAAAAATCCCTATGGTGGGCGATAAAACATACCAGCTTCTGCGCAACTTGGGAGTGAAGCAGATTCGTACCCTGCAACAGATGCCGCCCGAAATGCTGGAGAAAGTTCTGGGAAAAAACGGACTTGCCATCTGGAAAAAAGCCAATGGGATTGACAATAGCCTAGTGATTCCTTTTCATGAACGAAAATCGATTTCTACCGAGCGCACCTTTGATAAAGACACGATTGATGTAGAGAAACTCAAAGGAATATTGGTGGCCATGACCGAAAATTTGGCCTTTCAGCTACGAAGAGGCAATCGCGTTTGTGCCTGTGTGACCATCAAACTGCGGTATTCCGACTTCAATACCTATACCCTGCAAGCCCAGTTACCGTATACCTCGGCCGATCATATTCTGATTCCCCGGGTGATGGAGCTCTTTCAGCGTATTTATAACCGCCGACTGCTCGTGCGCTTGATTGGCGTACGCTTTAGTCACTTGGTGAGTGGCTCTTATCAGATGAACCTCTTTGAAGACAGCGAAGAACTCATCAACCTTTACCAGGCCATGGATAAAATTCGCGACCGCTTTGGAGACCGCTCAGTAATGCGGGCCTCTGGAGTAGAAGCACGTAGCATAGGAAGGAGCAACCCCTTTAATGGAGATGCACCGATTTTATTAGCAAATAGGAGACGATGAGATGGTTAGACGTAAGATATAAGACAAATAAGCCCGTCATCCTGAGCGAAGCAAATGAATCTGAAAGGTTTCTCAACTTGTTACGCGCAGTCGAAGGGCACAAATCACAAATCACAAATGATTAACAGCCACAGCGCATACAGTCTCAAATACGGAATGGTCAAGCCCGACGAAGTGTTGCGCTTGCTCAAGGAACTGGGCTATGAGGCTGGGGCATTGACGGACATTAATAATACGTCGGCATGTTTAGATTTTTTACGGCTGGCTCCGAAATATGGGGTTCGCCCTGCTATTGGCATTGATTTCCGCAATAGTGCCACGCCGTGTTTTGTGGGTTTAGCCTTGAATAATGAAGGGTATAAGAACCTGAACGATTACCTGGCTTTCCATATCCATCAAAACTTAGCCATTCCAAGAAAGGCGCTGCCAATGCCTCATACGGTATTTATCTATCCTTTTAAACTATTTCCCGAACTGGAGAAGTTGGAAGAAAACGAGTATATCGGTGTGCATATCAGTGATTTAAATCGCTTGCGTTTCTCGCCTTGGCTCAAGCAAAAGTATAAGCTGGTGATTTTGCATAGCATGACGTTCCGGTATCGCCGCGACTTCAATGCTCATCGCTTGCTGCGGGCGATTGATAAGAATGTGCTCCTGAGTAAACTTCCTAAAACAGAGGAGGGCAAAGAGGAGGATATATTTATGAAAAAGGAGGTGCTCTATGCCTATTTCCGCGAGTTTCCAGAAATTATCCAGAATACCGAATCCATCCTTGAACGCTGTGCCGTAAATTTTGGCTTTGGCGAGGAGCAAGTCAATCAAAACCAGCAATCGTATACCGGTTCAGTGGCGGAAGACCGTGAATTGGTTCGGAAACTCTGCAGGGATGGAATGGCTTATCGCTATCCATATCCTGACGAGCGCATTCATGCACGTATCAAGAAGGAGTTAGATATCATTGAGCAGAAAGGGTTTTTATCGTATTTTCTCATCAATTGGGATATTGTTTCCTATGCCCGTAGCAAAGGATATTTCTATGTAGGACGTGGGAGTGGAGCCAATAGTATTGTGGCTTATATCCTGCGTATCACGGATGTGGACCCCATTGAACTTGATCTTTATTTCGAGCGTTTCATTAATCTCTATCGGCAAAACCCTCCCGATTTCGATGTGGACTTTTCCTGGACCGACCGCGAGGATATGACCCGCTATATCTTCGATCGATTTCCGAATGTTTCGCTTTTGGGTGTTTATAATACATTTCAGTACCGGGCGGTGATACGCGAACTCGGAAAAGTCTTTGGTTTACCCAAGCATGAGATTGACGCCCTGTCGCGGGGAAGAAGGGTGGAGAATAAACGTCCGGATCAAATGACTACGCTTGTATTGAAATATGGAAATTGGATTCAGAACCTGCCTAATAGCTTGAGTATCCATAGCAGTGGAATTCTTATCAGCGAAAAACCCATCCATCATTATTGCTCCACTTTTATGCCTCCCAAAGGCTATCCAACCACGCAGTTTGATATGGTGGTGGCAGAAGATGCAGGCTTGTATAAGTTTGATATTTTAAGCCAGCGCGGACTGGGCAAAATCAAGGATGCCGTGGAGATCATCCACCGCAATCATCCTAAACAGGAGCGAATAGACATACATGATATTCAACGCTTTAAGCGCGACGAACGAATCAAAGATCTGCTCCGAGAAGGAAGAGCGATGGGCTGCTTTTATGTGGAGTCTCCGGCCATGCGAATGCTGCTCAAAAAGCTCCAGGTGGATGACTATTTAGGACTGGTTGCGGCCAGTTCCATCATTCGCCCGGGCGTGAGTAAATCAGGGATGATGAAGGAGTATATCTTACGTCATCGCTATCCAGAGAAACGCAAAAATGCCCATCCGGTGATGTTGGATATCATGCCTGAAACGTATGGCGTGATGGTGTATCAAGAAGACGTGATTAAGGTGGCGCATTATTTCGCCGGACTAACTCTGGCGGAGGCTGATGTGCTGAGAAGAGGCATGAGTGGGAAATACCGCTCAAGGGAAGAGTTTCAGAAGGTGGAGGAGAAGTTCTTTTCAAATTGCAAGGAGAAGGGCTATCCAGATGGAATGGCTCAGGAAATTTGGCGTCAGATTGAAAGTTTTGCGGGCTATGCCTTTGCGAAGGGACATTCTGCTTCCTATGCGGTGGAGAGCTATCAGAGTCTTTTTCTCAAAGCCTATTATCCGATGGAATATATGGTGGGAGTGATCAATAATTTTGGCGGCTTCTATTCAACTGAGATGTATGTGCATGAGGCAAGGATGGATGGCGCCACTGTTCATGCCCCTTGTATCAATACTTCCGACTATCCAACCATGATCAGCGGGAAGGATATCTACCTCGGATTGATGCATCTCAGCGGCTTGGAGACAGATAGTGCTATGGAGATTTTAGAAGATCGTGATACAAATGGTCCTTTTGAAAGTTTGGATGATTTTCTGGATCGTATGTCGGGCTTGGGCTTGGAGCAATTGAGTATTCTTATTCGCATTGACGCCTTTCGTTTTACTGGACTCTCTAAACGTGCCTTGCTTTGGCATGCACACCTTAAAGCAGATCGTGTAAAGCCTTTACTTGGTACGGCTTCCTTGTTTCGGGTTCCGCATAAGCAGTTTCAGTTGCCCGCTTTATTGAGTGATGCCTTTGAAGATGCCTTTGACCAGTTTGAATTGCTTGGGTTTCCACTCTGTTCGCCTTTCTACCTCTTGGATGAAGCAATGGATAATGACTTCGTAGCAAGAGACTTAGAACGCTTTAATTCCAAGCAAATCACTTTATATGGCTACCTAGTCACGGTAAAAGATACAGCCACCAGCAAAGGCGAGCGAATGGGCTTTGGAACCTTTACCGATAGGGAGGGCTGCTTCTTTGATAGCGTCCATTTTCCCGATACCGCCAAGAATTTCCCCTTTCGAGGACGTGGCGTTTATGCCGTAACAGGAAGGGTAGCTGAAGAGTTTGGCTTTTATAGTATAGAAGTCAGTGCCCTTCATAAATTAAAAACCATTGAAGACCCGCGTTATAGCGACAAAGCTCGCCAAGCGCCTAAAACACTACAAGCATGAAAGCAGATACTCGAAATATTCAAAAAGGCCGCGGTGCTCAAAAGAATACAGCCAATCCCTTTTCAAAACATCAAACCGTACAAGAACATTGGGAAGGGATAGATGAAGTAGAGGAGACTGGAGACAGAGTCCCAAGCGAATACATAGAGGTATTCCCTAAATCCATACTAAATCGCGTAGAAAGTCCGGATATTGGCTTATCCTGGAGCATGAACCCCTTTCAAGGCTGCGAACATGGCTGTATCTATTGCTATGCAAGGAATACCCATAATTATTGGGGGTATAGTGCTGGAACAGATTTCGAACAAAAGGTGATGATTAAAACCAATGCCGCCGAATTATTAGCGAAGGAATTATCCCGAGCAAACTGGAAAGTAGAGCCCATCATGCTTTCCGGAAATACCGACTGCTACCAACCCGCTGAAAGGAAATTTGGAATCACCCGCAAACTCCTCGAAGTACTGCGCGATTTCCGTCACCCCGTGGGCATCATCACCAAAAACGCCTTGATTTTGCGTGACTTAGACATTCTCAAAGAACTCAACGACATGGACTTAGTGCATGTAAATATCAGCTTTACATCCATGCAAGAAGACTTGCGCCGCGTATTGGAGCCGAGAACGTCATCCGTGAATGCCAAGCTCAAAACCATTGAAGCACTCAGTAAGGCAGGAATTCCGGTGAATGTGATGATGGCACCTGTGATTCCTTCCATCAATAGCCATGAAGTATTTGAGCTAAGCAAAGCGGTGGCAGACGCCGGAGCCAATAATATCAATCATTTGGTGGTACGACTCAATGGGGCAGTAGGACCTTTATTTGAGGATTGGCTACGTTTGGTATTTCCCGACAGGGCCGATAAAGTGATGAATCAGATTAAGGCCATTCATGGCGGACAGGCAAACGACAGTCGCTCGGGTATTCGCATGAAGGGGGAAGGAGTATTTGCCCAAAGCATGCAGGATCAATTTGCCATAGCGCGCAAGAAGTATTTCAAAGGAAAGGAACGTAAACCCTATAATTTAGAGCATTTTGTTCGTCGGGATAAGGAACAGCTTATGTTGTTTTAAGCCTTCTTCAAAGCCTTCAAGGTATTTTGAATACGATTAAGTAATCCCTTCTTTGTATAGGGTGCTTCTTGCTCTAATAAGGCGATGAGCTCATCAGAAAGTTCGGGGTATTCTTTTGTTAGCTTATGAAGCACACCGATTGCAAATGCCCGAATAGCAATGGCTTCTTCTCGTTTTGAAGCGAGTTTAAAGCTCAAATCCCAGGCAAGTCCGCTGAGTTCTTCCGGTATTTTACTGAATTGCAATAGGCGCATGCTATTTCGTTTAACCGAGTCGTTCGAGGGAAAGGATCGGCACACTTCAATTATTCGCGGGAGAAAGGGGGCTGTCAATTTTGGGGGTAAACTGCCCGCCACCCATGCGGCTCTTTGCTGAACGCGATAGGGTGCAGAGCAGAATAGGTCCATCAATTCATTCAATTTATCCGGATCTGTCTCCACCGCTTCCTGAATCCGAAGCATGTTCTTTTTTGAATTTTCGCAGAGTAATTCTCCAGTTAAGGGTCCCATTGCCTACAAATGTGAATAAATTCAGCATAAAATAACAGTTTTTTACGCCCTAGACACTTGCGGCAAAGGGTGCTTACTCTGTATTATTGTATACGACCTAATTATGAATCTATGAATGAATGGTGGGAAGCACTAAGCAGCTTTGAAAAAATACTCTGGGGATTTGCTATTCCCTCTTCTTTAATTTTTGTCATCCAAAGCATTATGACCTTTATAGGAATGGATGCGGATGGAGGGATAGATGCAGAAGCTGATTTCAGCGATGGCGACACGGATAGCGATAATGGGCCTTTTCAACTCTTCACTTTTCGGAATATGGTCAATTTCTTTCTGGGCTTTTCTTGGGCGGGGATTTCGTTGAATGATTATATAGAAAACCGTTTTCTTCTGGGTCTCGTAGCCTTTGTCATTGGGGCACTCTTGGTGTTTTTGGTCATGATGATTTTTATTCAAATGGGTAAAATGGCTCAATCTGGCACGATGGATTACCGAAATGCGGTGGGTCATCAATGCGAAGTTTACCTTGGAATTCCTCAAGAAAACTCAGGGAGAGGTAAGGTACATGTGATGATTCAGGGTGCATTGCGCGAACTGGATGCTATTACCTTGGGCGAAGCGCTCGCATTTGGGTCGCAAGCCAGGGTGGTCGGGGTACGTAGCGGTCATATTTTAGTTGTAGAAAAAATTTAATACTTATCAGATAATCTATGAGTCCATTAATTCTTATTGCCTTACTGGTGGTGGTCCTATTTGTGACCTTCTCCGCCATACTCTCGCGTTACAAACGCTGCCCTTCCGACCGAATTCTGGTTGTTTACGGACGCACAGGAAAAAACAAAGACGGAGGAAACTCCTCAGCCCGGTGTATTCATGGTGGCGCGGCCTTTATTTGGCCAGTATTTCAAAGCTATGCATTTTTAGACCTGCAGCCGATTTCGATTGAGGCGAACTTGACCAATGCTCTTTCCAAGCAGAACATTCGTATTGACGTGCCTTGTCGCTTTACGGTGGGTATCTCTACCGAGCCAGATATCATGCAAAATGCGGCAGAACGTTTATTGGGACTGACCAAAGATCAAATCCAAGAGATTGCGAAGGATATCCTATTCGGACAATTACGTTTGGTGATTGCCACCATGGATATCGAAGAAATCAATTCAGATAGAGACAAGTTTTTGATCAATGTTTCTTCGAATGTGGATTCGGAATTGAAAAAAATTGGTTTGAAACTCATTAATGTGAATGTAACTGACTTGCGTGATGAGTCGGGGTATATCGAAGCTTTGGGTAAAGAAGCTGCTGCGAAAGCTATTAACGAAGCGAAAAAGACCGTTGCTGAACAAGAGCGATATGGAGAGATTGGAAAAGCAGAGGCAGATAGAGATAAAGACATTCGTATTGCCGAGACACATAGAGACCGTGATACGATGATTGCCAATGCGAATAAGGAAAAGGAAATCCTTATTGCAGGGGCAGAAAGAGATGAGAATATTGGTAAGGCCGATGCTGCCAGAGATACACGTGTTCGTGTAGCCGAAGCAAATGCCGTGGCTGTTGAAGGGGAGAATAAGGCGAAGATATCCATTGCCTCAACCGATGCGGAACGTCGTGAAAGAGAAGCGGAAGCCTTACGCCGTGCCATAGCGTCTGAAAAAGTACAACAAGCCAAAGCCTTAGAAGAAGCCTATTCGGCCGAGCGTTCTGCTGAAGATGCCCGTGCAAATCGGGAAAAAGCGACCCAGCATGCGAATATTATTGTACCAGCAGAGATTGATAAGCAAAAACAAATTATTGATGCCGAGGCCATTGCAGAAAGAACTAGAAGGCTGGCTCAGGGTGAGGCTGATGCGACCTTTGCACGCATGGATGCCGAAGCCCGTGGTATTTTTGAAATCTTAACCAAGCAGGCGGAAGGATATAATCAAATTGTGAAGGCTTCCGGTGGAGACCCACAGAAAGCCATCATGTTTTTGATTGCTGATAAACTTCCTGAATTGGTGAAAACTCAAGTGGAAGCCATTAAAAACATCAAGATTGATAAGATTACTGTCTGGGATCAGGGGGGTAATGCAAACGGACAAACAGGCACAGCTAACTTTATTAGCGGCCTGATGAAATCTGTTCCGCCCTTGCAAGACCTCTTCAATATGGCTGGGATGGAACTTCCTGAGTACTTAAAAGGAAAAGAAACGAACAAAAGCGAAGAATCAGCGAAAGAAGAGACTAAAAAAGAAAATAAAGGCAAGAAGAAAGATCCAGAAGAGCCTGAATCTTGATTCGAGTGTTGAAGAATAAAACCAAGCATACGAAAAAAGATATTCTCACGTATCTTTCTATAGAATATGAAGAAGACATCCCTGCTCTTTGCTCTCTTTTTTTAGCACCTTAAGTTTGCTCCATGCTCAAAGTGAAAATGAGTCTACTACGAGCAATGAACATCAAATTGGCATCAATGCAACCACTTTCATTCAAACATTAATCAGCTTTAATGGGTCGACGTTTAATAATACACCCTATGATTTTCAGTACAAATAGTTGCATTGGAATAAGAGTGGAGGCAGCGCTTTAGGGATAAGAAGTGGCCTGGAATATGATTATTCAGATGCGGGAATGAGTCCGGAGGTTCAGCAAGAAATTGGGGTTCCAGAGATTGAACAAGGTCTATTCAAAATCCCAAGCTTGCGAAATAGTGCGATTACAGGTCCATATATGCATGATGGTGGTTTTGCTACTTTGATGGATGTTATCAATCATTATGACCACGGAGTGAAGTCTCACCTTAATTTAGACGGTAGATTGATGACCCGAATTTTTAACCCAATAACTGGCCAAGTAGAAGTTGATGGTGAGCCCCGTAGATTGAATTTAAGTTCGCAGGACAAAGAAGACTTAATCGCTTTCTTGAATACCTTGACGGATTATCGCTTAATCACCGATCCTAAATACAGCAACCCGTTTAAATAAGGATTGTACTAATCTTCGTCTTGTTCTTCGGTAGATAACCGTTCCATTAAGGCGCGCTTGTCTACCGGGTATTTTTCAAAACTCCTTGCAAAGGCATAGCTTACCGCAGAAACCAGCATGATGGGTATCATCAAATCGTAGCCTCCTGTCAATTCGGCAATTAAAAAGATTCCTGTTAAAGGGGTATACATGATTCCAGAAAGAAGTCCCGACATGCCTACAATCACAAAATTGGTTTCGTTTAAGTCGGCAAGGCCCAGCATATTGATTAAGCGAGAAAAGAAAAACCCGATATAGGAGCCTACAAAGAGGGATGGGGCAAAGTTACCGCCATTCCCTCCACTGGAAATGGTAATAGTAGTGGCTATTACTTTGATAAAACCAGTAAGCCCTATAAAGAGTAATACGGCCCATGAATCATCTATAAAACGGGCGAAAATGCTGGCATCATATACTTTCTCCGCATCATCATTCATTAAGTCCTTGATGCTTTCATACCCCTCTCCAAATAAGGTGGGAAACAGAAAGATTAATCCCGCAAGAAAAAGGCCGCCGCGCACAGCTCTCGACCATCGATTTTTCATGGTACGCTTATTCCACTGTTCGATTTTCCATGCCATTCTTCCATAATTCACCGACATCACCCCAGTTAATAAGGAAAAGAGAATATAAAGCGGAACATTATGGTAATCGAAGACCAAGGCTTCTTTATAAGAAAGGAGAATCTCTTCGTTTAAAACAATCATAGAAACCAATGCACCACTAACAGAAGCAATGATGATGGGAATAAATGCTGAGATGGTTGCTTCGACCATAATCGCCTCCAGAGCGAAAATAACCCCTGCAATGGGTGCGTTAAATACCGCTGAGATTCCAGCTGCCGCACCACAAGCGAGCATCAGCGTTCTTTCCTTATGGACGAGTCGGTATACTCGGCCGTAATTCGAACCAATGGCAGCTCCTGTTACCACAATCGGCGACTCCAAACCAGCTGAACCACCCAGTCCTACGGTAATCGAGCTACTAATCAACTGCGAATACATTTTATGGGGTGATACGAGGCTGTATTTCTTTTTAATGGCGTAGAGAACCGAAGCGACCCCTTTACCCGAATCACCCTTCAATCCATACTTGACATAGGCAACCGTGCAAATAACCCCAACCAAAGGGCCAAGTAGATAGGCCATGTTTTGCCAATCGTAATCAGAAAGTAAAAGGATGAGTTGGCGGACGTAATGTACCGCTGTTTTAAGCACAATGGCAGCTAATCCTGCGCTTAATCCAACCAAGACGGCAGAAAGGAGAATGAATTGATTGCGAGAGAGCTTTTGGCCCACCCATACAATCAAGCGTTCATAAATTCTCAGAGTAGACCACTGAATTTTCATAGTTCGCAGGAGCTGCAAAGATGGGGAAACAATATGGTACGATGAAATTTCGAACCGCAAAATTATGTCTAAATACTTTTTTTAAAAATCCTTGGCGAATAGTTTACTTTTCGCAGGCCGTCAGGCAGGATTTTATCTTTGCTGGAAAGAACGGCGATCATCATGAAAGGGTCGAAGGGATAATTGCTTTAGGTTTTTGGTTTTAACGTAATTATCGTTTTGAAAACGTATCCGTTTTCCTATCTTTACCAAGCAATTTTAATTACATGAGTACAAAAGAAACAGGAACTGTAAAGTTCTACAATGAGGCCAAAGGATATGGTTTCATCAAGCATGATGGTTCAGAGAACGAAACATTCGTGCACGCAACAGGATTAGTCGACAAAGTAAAACAAGACGATTCCGTTGAATTTGATTTACAGGAAGGAAAAAAAGGATGGAATGCCGTTAACGTGCGGTTACTCTAATAAAACTGTTTTTCTGAAACCTTTAAAAGCCGGCAATCGCCGGCTTTTTTAGTTATTAATTCTCCGTATCGTAGTAGAGTTTATAAAATTTACGGCCGTCTGTATCTGTTCCTCGCTCTATGTTTTGGCGATTTCCATGGATATACACATGGAAGTTCTTATCCAATTTTAAGACACTCTTAAATGCCCCCGAATTCTTCTTCACCGCATGCTCATTGATGTCGAAGTCTTCACTGAAACTGAATCCATTTTCTTCTACATTCTGATCCACATATTTCGAGAATGAGTCTATAACGCCCGGATCTTGAAATACATGCTGCGCAAATTCTTCATCCTTGAAATGATCCTGACTTTTAAAATACTCAGCAGAACGGTTCAATAAAGCAATTTGATCGGCGCGAGCAATATCATATTCTTCATTGAGTTGTTGAGTGATAAAGTCTTTCGTGAGGTTCACTGCTTGCTGCGTAAAATGAAAGGAGTCTTTCCGTGGATTAAGTCCTAAGAAATCATCCTTCCAATAAGCTGCATCACTGGTTTTACCGCTGCGGTCGGCACAACATATTTTATACCCTGTTTCAGCATCTTGATTCAAGATAATGCAGGCTTTGTCAATTTTATCTAGGCCAATTCCTTCGATAATATTGACATCATATTTGGTCGGGTCTTGGGTGAATTGCAAGAACTCATCAATATGCTCGATTTTATAGACACCAATGGCTTCACTGTGGCGTCCATCGCTTCCAACATGTCCGAAATAGGCAATGCAGAGATCTCCGCCCTTGATGCTTGGATGTTCAGATACATCATACAAAAGCCCCGCAATATATTCACCAATGCGCAAGAGGTTTTCGCCCGGGCTCTCAAAAATTTCGGTGCTGTATTTATGCATCGGATGGTTTTCCAAACCTGCATCATCTGCAAATTGAAAGTACTCCGGTGTTTTGAATGGATGGAAGAAGAGCTTGATTAAAGCTGCTTGCAAGGCGTCGTTGTCGGTTTCGGTAAAGTCGGTTGACAAGCGGATACCTTGGTCTTCAAACTTATTTCCCACTTTATGAACCAGTAGAAATCGAACAGAGGAATTGGAAAAATCTAACATCGCCTGCAAATTAATGAACAGAACGACCGAGTTATTCTCGAGTTTTCCCCAATTTGAATTAGAGCTAGGGGAGCAAGGTGATATTTCCTTTTAGATGATATACCTCACCATCCGTTCCTAAGGCATCTATCAAATAAATATAGACATCTTCTTGGCAGGGCTGTTCATCATACGTACCATCCCAAGCTTCGTTAAATTGATCAGAAGTATAGAGTAATTGTCCCCAACGATTGTATATCTGAATCTGGTATTCATAGATATACATGCCCTTAACTTGGAACCCTTCATTAAGCTGATCTCCATTCGGGGTGAAGGCATTGGCAACGAATATCCGGCTTTTTACAGGAGCACAGGAAACATTCGAATGGCTCCAAACTTGGCGTAGTTCATTGTATGAGCCATTGAATGACAAGGCAGTTATTCGATAGCAATAATGGGGTCTAGAAACGTCTTCCGTGATATCATCAATAAAAAAAGTATCACTTGGCGCACGCTCAGCCAATGGGATAAATTGCCCATTGGGTTCAAGACGCTCGACCAAATAATGATGCACTGAGAGTGGTAAAGAGTGACCCGAGCTCCATCCCAAATAGCTGGACCATGTTAAAGAAGGACGCTCTAATGTGTCGATGCTTGTTTTGAGTAAAATGGAACGAGATTCTGGTCCTGGAGGGCCAATATCACCGCAACTATCGCGCATTCTCATGCGGAAATAGTAGGATTGGTCATCTACCTTGAGGTCTTTTTTGGTTTGCGTTCGTTCTATGCTTCCAGTCCAGTCACCTGCAGGACTGAAGTCGTAACCATCCTTGCTATATTCAATCAAATAACCGGTAATGGGAAATTTAGCATAGAGCGGTTCATACCAATCTGCCAGGATATCTCGGTCATCTTCTACGCTGATACGAAGTAAATCTTGAAAGGGAATTTCAGGACGGAATGGTGGCTTAAACTTAGTGGTATCGCTATAAGAACGTATGTTAAAATCATTTGCTTTTACAGCACGAATGCGGTAATTAGGAGTGGAATAGCAGGTAACCATGGTATCGCGATAGTGCAAGGAGTCTCGTACAACAACGCCAATTGAATCAAAAGTTCCCATTTGGATATCTTTCTCTTTTTCGATGACGTAATAAACGGGTTCCCAGCCCTGGTAAGCATTCCAATTCAAGTCTACTGCATTGGTGTCGCCGCTTGCCTGAACCTCGATGCTCGCATGAATTTCGCTGCTGAATGAATCAGTAATAGCTCCACATGCATTCTCTTCAAGCACTTTAAATTGGTAACTCTGATGTAAGGTGTTTAGCGATGGATGAATAAATAGGGTATCCAAACGCTTGTAGCGGTTAGCTACCTCTTCGAACGAACCACCAACTTCGGTGAGTTCTATATGGTATTGATAGAAATCGATATACTTTGATGGGGCAAACTCGGCTTGATACCCCATATCAGTGCCAATGCTCACGCGATGCATATTGGGAGCCAAAGGAGGGATAGTATCTCCCACTAAAACTACAGGCGCAGTTGCACTATCAATGCAGCCTTTATAGGATAAAGCGATAAGTTTTGCTGTAAAAGGACCCGTTCGGGGATAACGATAAAACACCTCATTCGTATCATTGGTAAAATTGGTTCCATCTCCCATCTCCCATTTATAGGTGGCCACGCTATCAAGAAAACGAATAACGGAGCAGGTATAAATAATGTCCTGACCTAAACAGGCTAGGGTGTCTGGCGCAGTTACTCGGACGCTTATTCCGGGAATTGGGACTTCTTGCAGCGCGGTATCAACACATCCATAAGAAGACGTAACGCGCAGTTCAACTTGCTCAAAACCTGGTTGTTTAAAAATAGGATGGATGCTATCACCTGTTCCAATCAGGCTCCCTTTCCAATACCATTGCTGACTAATAATCTTTCCCTCATTGCTATAGCTCATACTAATCAATTCTTGTGCAGTGCCCACACAAGCTTCGTTTGTTGAGAAGGAGGCACCTGGACTTTCTCGAACAAAAATGGTGTCTTGCGGAGGTAAAGTATATTTACAACCTTGGTCATTGCTCAAAATGAGGAGTGGAATATAGCGACCAGGGCGATCGTAATAATGATTTAGCGCTTGTCCGTAGCCTAAATTTCCATCTCCTAAGTCCCATTCGATTTTTGTAGCTCCAATACTCGTAGAGGTAAAGGCTACTGTTACTGACTCGCAGGCTTCATTAGGGGTGAAATTATAGGTGCCAGAAGGACCATTTATTAGTACTAAATCGGGTGCCGTGAATTGAGAAACACAGCCTTTCGAATCGGCGACTTTAAGGGAAATCGTAAATTTTCCAGGAACGAGATAATTCTTTTTTGGGTTTTGAAGCAAGGATCCAGTGCCATCCCCAAAATCCCATTCCCAGGAAATAAGCGGATCTGGTCCAGGTAGCGAAGAGTCGCTAAAATTCACCAGCAAGGGAGGACAAGAGGAGAATGCTGGGTTTGCAGCGATATCGGCCTTGATTTTTGAACCTTTACCATTTACATTAAAGGTGTCCTTAAATTGACAGCCGAATGGATCGGTGGCCGTTAAATATACCGCGCTCCATTGATTTGGTGGTAGCGTTCCTAAATATTCGGGATTAACCGTTGAGCCACCGGGAAACTCCCATTTATAGGTAATCGGCTCAAGTCCTGCTTTGCCAACATTATGCACTTTAAATCGGTATTTGGCTTGATTACATTCTGGCTCTTGGGTAACACTTATACTCGGGGCTGGTTTGAATGGATGAGCAAAAAGGTTATCGCGTGCAATACAGCCTGAATCATCTTCAATGGTGAGGGTAATAACTACGCCGTCCTGCTGAAAGGGAAGTGGTGTCAGGATAGGGAATTCCATGGTATCACTATTTATATCAAAAGTGCCATAGCTTCGAATCGACCATTTTTTAGATTTAATATTCGCTTGTACGCCAGAAAGATCGACCAATTTAAAGGAGCCAGGCAAGCAGAAGCTATCTTGTACTATAGCCGCCTTGGCTGTTGGGCCGCCTAAAACAACATTGAACGAATCGAATAATTCGGGGGAACATCCTTGTTTATTATATAGGGTCAACTTTCTCCAATAAACTCCCGGATCTTTAAAAACAGTATTAAAGCTCGTGTCGCTGGTTTTGAAACCATTGCTGAATTCGTATAAAACAGAATCTATATTGAACAAGATCGAGCGAAAAGAAATAGTGGCCGGAGCGCATATTGCTGGAGTATGATTCGGCCAAGCGCCATAAGGTAAAATATGACCGCCCTGGTAATTCGTTGAATCCCAGCATCCTGTAATGGAATCGTGAACAAAATAATTGACATGCCAAGGGAGCTGGGTAAATATATGTCCGACACTATCCAAATTATCATCGCGGTGACCATCCAAATAATCCCAATACCAAGTATGACCTCCTATGGCTCGATTAAGATCCCAAAATGTATTGAATTGACAAGGGTCGGAATAGGAATCATTACTTATAAAGGGACCTTTTACATCAATCATTTGAGGAATGATTAAACTATCCTCACAACCATTATTCCTCACAATTAATTTGACATCGTATTTATTGGGCGGAACATGGTATTGTGCTATGGGGTTTTCTGCTTTTTTATTTCCTCCTGCGCTTGGGTGACCGAAATCCCAATCAAAATCGTCGATATAAATAGGCGAACTGTCGCGGGAATGATTGATAAAGTTCACCACCAAGCCCCGACTACATCCTGTAAATGTATCGGCAGTAAATAAGGCCCGAGGTTTCATGCCAACACGCATGGTTACATTTGATGTCGCTGTGCAGCCCATCGAATCTTTGATTTCTAGTTCAACTGCAAATTTGCCGGTGTCGGGATAGCTATAATGAACATTCCTTGTAAAGGCCGAATCGCCATTTCCAAAAGACCATTTCCATTCGGTAACGGGTGAGAGGGTAAATGCATCGGCGGTAAAATTGGCCCAATAGGGTAAACATCCTCTGCTGGTGTGTCCCTTGACATGCACTCTGGTGGTTCTTTTTTGAATCCAATTTGCTTTAGTAAGGCTTGTTGCGCAGCCGTAAACATTCGTGGCAATTAGCGAAATGGTATAGGTTTTTCCTGTATCGTAATACGTCGTTGTTGAATTTTGTTTATTGCTGCTATCTCCATTTCCAAACGACCACTTCCATGACTGAATATCTGCGCCAAAGCCATAAAGATTTACGGGCGCCGTACTATTGCAAAGCATGGTATCACTGGCGGTGAAACTAATTATTGGCGAAGGATATACCCTGATTTTATCTGTATGTTTTAGCGTGTCACCACAACCAGGTCCATAGGTCATCCATGTTACGGTATAATTCCCTGGCTGTGTAAAAGTGATGATGGTATCACGGTTGCTACTGGTATGATTTCCAACGGTCCACTTAATGGTACTAATGGGAGCGGGCGGACTAGATTGGTCTTTAAAGTGAACAGAAAGTGGAGCGCATCCTGTTGTTTTATCAATAATATAATTTGCTTTAGGACCGGAAGTATTCACGGCCACTTTGGAGATGCTGGAACTGCAATTATTGATATCTGTAACGGTAAGTTTTACCGTATACGCTTTGCTTCCTGTAAATGTATGAGAAGGATTCGTGGTATTTGAACTGCCACCATCACCGAAATCCCAGGCATACGTATAAGGAGATGCGCCACCAGTGATTGAAGAGGTGAACGACGAAGTGAGAGGTGCAGCACAGCTAACCCCGTTTGTTACTGAATAATCCACCTGAAATGGATCACTAATTTTAATATAGCTACTGCGATTGATCGCATGCGTGCATCCTTTTATATCCGTTACTTGTAGCGAAACAGAATAAGTTCCTCCATTTTGATAAGTATGATTGGGGTTTTTGGTACTACTTACGCTTCCGTCGCCAAAATCATAAAGCCACGATTGAATGGCATGGGTTCCTTTTATGGATGAATCACGAAAGCTCATTTGGGTTGGCGCACAGCCAGAAGGCGGTGAGACATAGCCAAATTTTGCCTGAGGTTTCGCATAAACATTGATATAAGCAGATTTGGTTATGGAATCACTACCGCTGGCATTCCATATTTTTAGCTTAACCGTATAAGTGCCATCAACGATATATATGGCACCCGGATTTTGTTGGTTAGACTTGTTCCCGTTTCCAAAATCCCATTCGTAACTCAGATTGCTTCCTGTAGATAAATTGCTGAAATTCACCGTTAAGGGAGCACAACCATCTACCACATTTGATCTAAAATTGGCAGATTGTCCTGTTACCACTAGTTGCCAAAGGCCAACAAAAAGGAGCAAGACATATCGGTATGGGCGAACGGAAGACATATATTATAGCAAAGATGCCTTATTTTTCTAAAATGTTGCCTTTACGTATAAATATTTGTTTTAGAAATTATACTTTCACAAATTCCTCCGCCTTCACAATACGCAAGGCAATCATTTTGGAAGTTGGGGTATTGCTCTTTTCGGCTACGCTATCAATGGGTACCAATACATTTGTTTCAGGAAAATAGGTGGCGGTACAGCCTTTAGGAATGCTAAATGGGATTACGATAAAGCGGTGCGCAACGCGTTCAACTCCATTATGATTATTGAATAGGTTCACTACATCTCCTTTAACAAGGCCTTCTTTCTTCATGTCTTCCGTATTCATGAAGATAATACGACGTTCGTTGGTAATACCTCGATAGCGGTCATTTAATCCATAAATGGTGGTATTAAACTGATCGTGTGAGCGGATGGTCATCATGCGGTATTCTCCTTCTGCAATGGGGAATTCTTCGACTTTAGCGGCACTAAATTCTGCCTTGCCACTTAGGGTTCTAAATTGTCCATCGCGTGCACCGTTGGGAAGATAAAATCCTCCTGGCTCCCGCACACGTTCATTGTAATTATCAAAGCCTGAAATCGCCTTTTCAATATCCTCGCGAATGTGGTCATGGTGCTCGGTATAATGCATCCAGTTGATTTTACTCTCGGTACCTAAGGTTGCCATGGCCATCAAGCAGACTATCATAGGCTCAGATAAAAGCTTGTTGGAAATGGGTTTCAGCGAGCCTTTCGACATCTGAATAACTCCCATAGAATTTTCGCAACTCACAAATTGCTGTTCGCCATGAAGGAAGTCTTTGTCACTTCGTCCTAAGCAGGGAAGTATCAGCGCTTCTTTGCCATGCACCAAGTGGGAGCGGTTCAGTTTGGTAGAAACATGTACGGTCAGCTGGCATTTTCGCATTGCCTCAGCCGTAAAGGTGGTATCGGGGGTTGCGGAGAGGAAATTCCCACCCATGGCAATAAATACCTTGGCTTTTTCTTCGTGCATAGCATAGATACAGTCGACCACATCATAGCCAGCTACTCTTGGACTTTCTATACCGAAGGCATCATCCAAACGACTTAAAAACGCCTCAGAAGGTTTCTCATAAATACCCATGGTACGGTCGCCTTGTACATTGCTATGACCACGAACCGGACACGTTCCAGCACCTGGTTTGCCAATGCTTCCTTTCATCAATAAAACATTCACCACTTCTTTGATGGTATCCACCGCATTCTTATGCTGGGTGAGTCCCATGGCCCAGCAAGCGATGATTTTCTTCTTGTTTCGGAGGATATCTGCAAATGCTTGAAGTTGGTATTCATCGATACCTGAAATTCGTTCTAGCTCAGCATAATCGTATTCCTTTAAACTGTCCTTTAGTGCATCAAAGCCGAGGGTATGCTCTTCAATAAAAGCATGATCTAATACCGTTCCTGGCGCTTCATGATCCATTTCGAATAGTTTCTTTTCAAGGGCTTTAAATAGCGCCATATCACCATTTATCTTCACTTGAAGGAATAGATCAGTGAGTCTGGCCTTCATTCCTAAAGCACCTTTAATAGTTTGCGGGTTGCTGAAACTGATTAAGCCTGTTTCTGGTAGGGGATTGATGGAAATAATTTGTGCACCGCTTTCCTTGGCTTTTTGCAAGGCCGTTAGCATCCGTGGATGATTGGTGCCCGGATTTTGGCCAATGATAATAATGACTTCCGATTCGTAAAAATCTTCCAATTTCACGGACCCTTTACCAATACCTACAGACTCAGTTAAAGCCACACCACTGGATTCGTGGCACATATTGGAGCAGTCGGGAAGATTATTCGTCCCGTATTCTCGCACAAAAAGCTGGTACAAAAATGCTGCTTCATTACTGGTTCTTCCAGAGGTATAAAACACGGCTTCATTAGGGGAGGCCAGTCCTTTTAGGTGGTCGGCAATAATTTCGAAGGTGGTGTCCCAGCTAATAGGACGGTAATGTGTATCGCCTTGAGGAAGATACATCGGTTGCGCAATTCTTCCTTTTTTACCAATTTCATAATCGCTCCAATCAGCCATTTCCTCGACTGAATATTTGGCAAAGAATTCAGGTGTTATGCGTTTGCTGGTGGCCTCTTCTGCAACGGCTTTTGCTCCATTTTCACAGTATTCACCAAGTCCTGAGCGTTCATCGTCGGGGTCGGGCCAGGCGCAACCGGGACAGTCAAAGCCGTCTTTTTGGTTTACTGCAAAAAGTGCTTTTAGCCCTCGGGGTATGCTCATCTCTCCAAAAACATGTTGTATGCTGGAAAACACGGCGGGCAATCCAGCAGCATTCGTTTTTGGGGCGCCTAATTTGATGCCTGTAAAGGTTTCTGGGTTTTCGGCATTGGCCTCGTGTTTAGTGCTCATTTGAATTCTTCAGCCAGGGGATTTGGGTACATATCAGATTGGTCTTCCATGGTATTATCTAGGCAGGCAAAATCCTTTTCAATCAATAAATAAAGCTCTCCGCCATCTGGCAAGGGAACCCGTGAATCGAATCCTACCCGCTGTGTGGCAACCCATTCATCCGCCCAATGTTGGGGGATATGAAGGTACATGGCATTATTGCTGAATTCGGCCTGCATCTGAGAGATATCGTGCCGCGTAAGCAATCCATATTCATAGGACCCATTTGGGAAGCGGGTTTCTTCTTTATAGTAGCCTTCTTGGCCAAAGAAGTCGATTTCCGACTTACTTAATCGTATGCGCACTGAGTCGCCTTTAATCCGAATTTTCATGCTCTTCCAAATTTACAGAACTATTCTTTAATTCGATGAGGATTGGTATAGATATTCATTCGCTCTTCTCGCACAAAGCCCAATAAAGTGATATCCGCTTCTTCCGCCAACTCAATAGCCAAGGAGGATGGAGCGCCTACAGCAGCAATAATCTGAATGCCCGACATCGATGCTTTTTGTATTAGTTCAAAACTCGCTCTACCACTTAATAAGAGAATATGCTGATTCAAAGGAATCTCTCCATTCTGAAGCGCCCAACCAATGAGTTTGTCTAAGGCATTATGGCGCCCTACATCTTCCCTTAAAGCAATGAAGCTGCCGGTTGCGTCAAAGAGTGCCGCGGCATGTATGGCCCCCGTTGAAGCGAATTCTTTCTGAACTTCCTCGAGTTTCTTGGGTAAGGAAGCAATGGTATGGACAGCTGTTTCGAGGGAAGGAGCGATACGGGTATCCACCAAGCTTTGAACCAGGTCAATGCTGGTTTTACCGCAAACACCGCAGCTACTTGTTGTATAAAAATGACGACTTAATAAAGCCATATCCGGCTGAAATCCCGGACGAAGGTTTACCTGGATGATATTATCGCGCTGAGATTTCCGAAAGCCCGGATCAATACGCTGACAGCCTTCCACCGCTTCATAAGAAGGAATGAGGTTTTCGGTAAAAAGAAAGCCAATAGCTAACTCTTCGTCATTGCCTGGCGTGCGCATAGTCACCGAAACTTGATGCCGTTCCTTGGCTGATTCTCCATAAAAAGCCAATCGTATTTCTAAAGGTTCTTCAATAGAAACAGCATCTACTTCTTGCTGAATTTGTCCTTTTCGCCAACGATGTAGCTGAATTTCTTTATGCGCGGCATTCATGATTCAAAGGTATCAAAACCGTCTTGAATTATTTGGCGCACGCGGTTTACGTCTTCCGAACGGTCGGCACTAATTAAATGGATTGGGTTATTGATGTCCAATTGAATGCTATTTCCTTGTTCGAGGTATTTTTTTAAAGAGGATTGTCCCGTTTCTTCAAACGACCGCCTGATCCTTGCACAGAATCCAGCACTATAATAGGTGAGGAGTGGTTCAGGACTTAAAGAAGTGCCACTAGTATAGCATACTGCATCATATTCTTCACGGTATTCTTCAATCAAAGCGAGAAGGTGTTTGGGAAGAATGAGCGGGTAGTCGCAGCCTACTAATACAATATCCCGTTCGGGGAAATAGTTATGGATGCTAAGCAAACCAGAGATAGGTCCGTTTGAGGCATATTCTTCTAAGTCGCTGAAAGCTGATTCTAAATCTTCTCGTTTTTCTCCAATTGAGAACACTACGGGACTGCATAGGGGGCTAAGCATTTTAAATAGGTGCTCTCGCTGGGAAACGCCATGATAATTAATCAGGCTTTTATCCATTCCCATGCGGCTACTTTCGCCTCCGCAGAGTATAACGCCTAGTGCTTTGCCTTTTTCCATCTGCTTAAATCATGAATCACCTCAGCATCTACTAGCTGATAATGGGCAATAACGTCTTCTAGTAAAAAATCGCGGACAACCAGAAGTAAGTCTGTTGCATTCGAATTTCTTTGATGATGCTGGATCAAAGAAGCCAAAACAGGCTCAAGTCCTTCGTTTCGTTTGATTTCCAATTTCCCGATTTCATCTACCAAAACCAAATCATGTTTGTTTTCTATGGTTTCTGCTAATACGCGCTGTGCCCTGATAAATCCTGCTTGAGAGAAATAAAAACGTCCGATTTGTATGGGATTTTCTTCCTGTTTTTCTTCAATTTGCAAGGGGAAATAGCATTGTTCTGCAATGGAATAGCCGAATCGAATTCCTTCTTTATCTGGACATAGAAGTCCTCCTATATTTCCCATAAAAGGCAAGCATTTCATGAGTTCCGTCGTTTTTCCACTCCGTATCGGGCGACTAAATATCCAGATCTTGCTCATTTTGGAAAAGACTTAATACGAGAAGGTTGAGAAGGAAATCAGGGTATCGCTGGTATTTTTTAGGCTTTTGTTTCGCTAATGTCCAGGCAATGGGGAGTTGTTTTCTAAGAGCGGGAAGGTCTTCCACAATTGCCAATAGGGCGCTGTTTTGTTTTTCGGATTGTGCACTCCGCTTTAATAACCATCGAAGTATGGGATTGAGAATATACAAAAGGAATAAGACCACCGTTGTCGTTCTGGCGAGCAGTATTAATGCCTTTTGTAGGGCGTCTTCTTTTCCATAATTCAGAAAAAAGCTGGAGGCGATAAAGAGCAATACAAATAGGAAGGCCCATAAACGATTCTTGTGCTTTTTATGCGCTTGCAAGGTACGTGATTGGGGTATGATGGATTTGGCCGCCTTTAGTATTCGTTCTTTATTTTCTTCTAAGCGCTTTGGCAAGCCTAGGGTCCATAGATAAAGTAAAATCGCCCAAATAGTATAGACTCCGAGGTAGGCCGCAATTACTTTCCAGCTAAAATCTTGACTCCATGCAGATGGAAGGTTTAATTCCGCACTCATTTTAGCCACTGATTCATCTAGAGCTAACCAAAGTTCTTTGCCAAAGAGAAGAGTTGGGAGAATAAATTTTTGTGCGGCAGACTCCCACATGGCCAATAAGAAGAAGGAGAAAAGGGAAATAAATCGAGGTAGTTTACTACTCAATAGGATGGCAGCCATGAGTCCTTGAAAGCCCACAGCGATATAGGCGGCAAAGGAGGTATGCGGACTCACGGTGAATTTCACTAACATGACCAATAAGGTAGCCCGAAGGATTGTTCGAAAAGGGGTATCACTGAACCAAGCTATCAAGGAAAGAATAACAATTGCGGAGCCACCAAGCACGATGCCGGTAAAAGGAATCTTGAGGGCATGCATATATCCACCTAATCCAGATTCAACCAAAGCCCACAGCGCAATCAGTCGTTGAATCAGATGTTTAGAAGGCGAACTGGCGTTATTCGGCACAATAGATAATTTAAGGATACGATAGATTCACGGCAATTTGCAGCAAATCCATAGCAATCAAAAGTTTATAAGAAAGAATTTATCCCAAAGTATTTGTTTCTCAGCATAACAGCACCAAATCATGAGGCTGGTATAAAAACCAACCCGTAACACTGTTTCTAACTACCTGTGTTGGCATTACCTCATGCTGTAGGATGTCGCTGCGGAATAAAACCAAGCGATTTCCAATAGGTGCTACGTCTTGCTCACCTTTTGCTTGATAGATTCTCAAACAACCCTCATGTTCTGGTATCCATTCATCATTCAGATAAAGGACAAAGGAAATCATTCGGTTATTTCGTTCATTAAACTGATCGAGATGTCGGGCATAAAAGGAACCAGAAGGGTAGGAGGCAAAATGAAACTCAAGACTTTTAAGGCTGAGGAGTAGGTTTAGGTTAAGGAACCCTTTCATCTCTTCCATGGATACTAAAAAGCCGGCCTCTGTGGGGTCTGAATCAGTCATCCATGAAATATAATCTCCACGAATTCCTTCTTTAATGCGGTAATTAGCATCCGTGCCAATGCCCGCCTTTTTTAGGGAATCTATATCTAACAGGTATTCCAAGCGTGATTGGAGATTTTGGTACTCCGAAGCGGCAAGAAAATCATCGACCACCACAAAACCCTGTTCTGCAAATTGATCAAACAGGGGTTCCCAGTTCAAGTGATATATAAGATAAGGAACGAAGATAGCGGGAATAAATTTCAAGCTTCAAATTTATATTTCAACCAGTCCTTGTATATACCAATTCTTACATTACCTTTGTATTAATTTTTAGCAGGAAATCATTCTGTTGCGATAAGTTTACGGTTTAGGCCAGACACTTCTTGCTCCCTTTTTTAGCTGAAAATTCATCTTTATGTCCCACGTTTTCAAGAATGAAGGATGGGGAGTTTATTAAAGATGGTAATACCAATTTATGCAGCAAAGAATTAGAGAAGAACAAAAAACAAAACCTTCGCATTTCAAAAAATCATCCAAGTCAAGTTCCAGTTCCCGCCCGACACCTCGTTCAGGCAAACCAACTTCACCTAAAAAGAAAAAACAAGCTGCGGAATTAGATCCGAACTTGTTCATTAAAAAAGCAGCGAGCAGAGAAGAGACTCATTATACAGCCTCTCGTACTATCGCCGAAATGCCTGTGCACCCAGATTTGGTTGCCAATTTGATTAAAAAAGGATTTGAATATCCTACAGAGATTCAAGATAAAAGTATCGAAGCCCTTATAGATCGTAGAGATTTGATGGGAATCGCTCAAACGGGAACCGGTAAAACGGGTGCCTTCCTTATTCCATTGATTGATGGATTAATCGGACATAAACCAGAACACCAAGTTTTGGTGATCGTTCCTACTCGTGAACTAGCGGTGCAGGTTGAGATGGAATTCAAAAGTATCACCAAAGGCTTAGACCTATTCTGTTCTTGCTTTATTGGAGGTATCAACCTCAATAGAGATCTGAACGAATTACGTCGTAAGAGTCATATTGTGATAGGAACTCCAGGTCGTTTGATTGACTTAGGTCGTCAGAAAGCCTTAAAATTCGATCGCTTTGACACCTTGGTATTGGATGAGTTTGACCGCCTATTAGATATGGGCTTTCAAAAAGATATTCAACGTATGGTTTCAGCAATGAGTCATCGCGAGCATACCATCCTGTTTTCGGCTACCGAAGAGAAAGGACAAAAACAGCTTATTGATGAGTTATTGGTTGACCACGTTTCGATTCGTGTAAGTAATGGCGCGACAACGGGAGATAATATCGATCAAGAGATTATTCGTGTCGAAGATGGGCAGAACAAGCTAGAAGTCTTAGTTGACATGCTTCAAAAACCAGAATTCGAAAAAGTTCTCATCTTTGCGGAAACAAAACGCGGAGTTAGTGGACTCTATAAAAAATTGAAAAACCTCAACTTTCAGGTGGAGCAAATTCATGGAGATAAGTCGCAAAACTATCGTCTGAATGCGCTCAACTCCTTTAAAGCAGGGAAAATCAAGGTCCTTTTAGCTACTGATGTAGCAGCAAGAGGACTGGATATCACGGAAGTAAGTCACGTGATAAATTACCAGGCACCTCGCAGTATGGATGCCTATATCCATCGGATCGGAAGAACCGGTCGAGCTGGAAAATCAGGCAAGGCTTACACATTTGTTAATTAAAAGAGACTTTAAAAGAATTTATGGCAAAATCGCAACACAGTTTTCAGAAAAGAAAAAGAGAGTTGGATAAGAAAAAAAAGAGAGACGAAAAACTTCAACGTAAAATTGAGAAAAAGTTTGAGACTCCAGCCACCTTCGAAGAAATGATCGAAGATAAAGAGAATGTTCAACCAAAAGGTGATATTATTGTAACCGATATTGCGCACCTAACGGAAGAGAAAGAAAAAGAGGATAAGGAAGCGAAAGAAAAATCAGATGCGAAAGCTAGAGCCGAACAGAAAGTGAAAGCCAAAGCAGAAGAGGAAGAGAAAGAGAAAGAGAAAGAGAAAGAGAACGTCAAAGAGGACGCTAAAGTGGAAGAGAAAGAGAACGTCAAAGAGGACGCCAAATAAGAACACAATTATCTATTATCAATACAATAAACAATTAGAAAAATGAAAGAAGGAACAGTAAAATTCTTCAACAATGCAAAAGGCTTCGGATTTATTCTTCCAAGCGACGGAACTCCGGACATCTTTGTGCATGAGTCAGGTCTTATTCACGAAATTCGTGAAAATGACAAAGTAAAATTTGACGTTGAACAAGGCCGTAAGGGCTTGAACGCCGTTAATGTAGAACGTATCGACTAATCAATCAGTAGATAAATTCAGTATCATGAAAGAAGGAACAGTAAAATTCTTCAACAATGCAAAAGGCTTTGGATTCATCCTTCCTAGCGACGGAACTCCAGACATCTTTGTGCATGAGTCAGGTCTTATTCACGAAATTCGTGAGAACGACAAAGTAAAGTTTGACGAAGAACAAGGCCGTAAGGGCTTGAACGCCGTTAATGTAGAACGTATCGACTAATCAATCAGTAGATAAATTCATTCAAACCCTGAGAGCTTCGGTTTTCAGGGTTTTTTTTATGCACTTCCCTTTCGTTTCTTTGCCATGGCGTAAAAAAGGACGCAGAAGGCCCGCCTTCGCTAACGCTATGGCGGACCCAGCGCGGAAGACGGAAAACGTATTGCTTTCGCCAGAATAGGAGGCGCAAAATACCCTTGGCGTCATCCCGACCGTAGTGGAGGGAAAAGCCAGTCAATAGTCCCGATCGTTGCAGCTAAGCGTTCAGCACACTATCGGTAAGTTGTCTTTAAAAAGCCCTAATTTCCTCTCTTCCATAAGAAATATTTAATCTCCACGTTAGCTTTAGGTAATGCCCAAACCGCGTATCGTTTTTTATTCATTCTATTTCGCTTGTTTTATTGCGTGGTTTATTAGCGTTTATGCTTACTTGCATTGGTTTATTGCCTATTTGCCCTTGCATTTTGACTTCCTTCATGTGGCAGTTGCCGGACTAATTCTCTTCGTTTCCTTTCGTAGAATTCTTTGGCGGGAATGGAAACCTCAAGTGGGCGGGTTCACAAAGCTGTCTTTAATATTTTGCATGCTTGGCCTGGCCGGACTGTTCTTCTTTAAAACACATACAGGCATTCGAATATTCGGTTTTTGCTCGGCTATGTTCTTTTTTTATGGATTAATTTGTCCTTTGCTCGGTGAAAAACGTTGGTATCGCGGACTCTCACCTTTTCTTTTGCTTTTATTTTGTTTGCCCTTTGGAAGGCATATCGACATCTTCATTGGTTATCCACTGCGTGTGATGCTTGTAGATTTGGTCTACCAATCTCTATCTCCCATATTTCCTTCTATTGAATCTTTTTCAGGGATCTTATTGATTGAAAACCGTGCTGCCTTTATCGATATGGATTGCAGTGGTATTAAAGGGCTTTGGGTGAGTACGCTCATCTATTTCACCTTGAGCTGGATTGAAGCTGTTCGAATGAGTTCTAAATGGTTTTTAGGCTTTTTTCTTTTTATGGCCTGGATTATCATTGGTAATTTTATTCGCATTTTTCTGTTGGTGATTATTCATACTGCGCTAGGTCGTCCTGAATTTGATCCGCTCATCCATCACAGCGTTTCTCTTTTGTTCTTACTCAGTGGTTGCTATTTCTCATTTTTATGGATGAAAAGCCAAAAATCAGGTTTTTCGGAGACTCCAAATACCTCCAAACTTGTTGCGCCAATACTTCCAAGCATTTGTAGTCTCGGCCTCCTTCTACTCTTGGCGTGGAGTCCTACTTTAGCCGAATCGCCGAATAAGGAAATTGCTTTGCAAGAATCCATTGTTCACCGTCTCGAATCATTGTGTTGGAGTCCAATTAATTTAAGCCGAACTGAAGCAGATGTTTTTGAGAGAGAATCTGTTCAAGCCTCGAAATGGATAAAAGGAGAGCTGGAAATGATCCTCGTTTTAAACGGCGATTGGCGCAGTCAGCATAAACCAGAACTTTGTTATGAATCTTCCGGGTATAGACTTAGTGCCAATGAAACATTAATTCTTGATAGTTCATTTACCGTTAGGCAATTGGCCTTCGAAAACACGAAATCAAAGGTTTGGTATTGGTTTCAACAGGAATATCAAACAAGTTCCGACTTTAGTGAAAAAGTATGGAAACAGCTTTTCCATCAAAATCAAAAATGGACTATGATTTCCATCGTACATAATTCAGGATCCATTCCTTTATCAGATATAAAAAACATCAAATTATTACTTCAAACAACTTATCCTCATGAATCGACTCACTAAGTTCTTTGCCAAACCCTGGCTAGCAGTGCTCCTATTTTATGGATGGAATATCCTTGGAATAATCATGCTAATTGCCCTAGAAATAAATAGCCATGTCTTTGCTGAATTGTTTCATGAGGTGTTTTTTGGCTATACACCGGCACTTTATCTAATTCAAGTAGTACTCATCTTCGCTATTCCGCTGTTCTGTTTTATCGTGGGAATTATACGAATAGGAAAGGATTACGGTAGATTATTGCGTTGGTTTTATGGAGTGGAAGTACCCTTATTGGTTCTTGGAATTATTCGGATCGTCGCTTTAAATGATTTCGCAACACATACCCTCTGGTTCTTTCTATACCTGTTAAGCGCAGTCCTTGTTTATGGATTCTATTTGCTTTTCCCCGACCGTTTTACAGGACGTTTCGAAGCCTTTTTCCGAATGGTTTTCTTCCTCATTGGACTGCATATCGTTGCCTTTTTACTCCTCTATGTTGTCCCGCTTACTTGGTTGGCTTTAAAGTCTTTAGGGTATATTAATTTGCTAAGTTATGATGATATCGCCGAACTTTTTAAAATGGGCGGACTACTTTTAATCATGGTATTATTTGGCTCCCTCACTGGAACTTTATTTATTCTGAGTCCTATTGCTTTTGCTGGTATATGGATCTTTGAAAACGGAACAAAGTTGATCCGATTAGTGAAAGAAAAACGCGCATTGGCGGTATTTGGACTCGCAGCATTGGTCTTTGCCGTATTCATTGAATGGCCAGCTACTCAGCCGCAAATTCATGCATTTAAAACAAACACAGCTTTTAAGGAAAGTGGAAAAAATACCGATATTTTAGAAAATGAAAACGAGATTAAAAAGGGCTTGTTAAATGCGTATCTTAATAAGTACCGCTATTTCAGTCGCCAGGGCAAAAATAATATTAGAAATATCTATGAAGAAGCCTTTGCTACCGATGGGCAAACAATAAGTGAAATTCATAATTTCCTGCTTGATCCTTTTCTTTATCAAGGTCATTATGAAGATGCTGACTCTGCCTCGGTAATTTATCAGGAACTATTTGACAGTCCGATTGAAAGGGCAGAATCTGAATCTATATTGTTTACGCTCGGCTCTGCATTTAGCCCAAGTGATGGTGAAGCAACCTTACTTAGCATCGATCAAAAGGAGGTATTGGTAAGCGATAGAGACTTCGATTATAAGGAACTAGGTGATGGATGGGTTCAGGTAGATTTCCATGAACGCTACCTCAATAAAACCTTCCGAAACCAAGAAATTTTCTATTATTTCAGCATGCCAGAATCGGGGGTTTTGACGGATATGTGGCTGGGTAATTCTGATTCGTTACCCAAGGAATTTGAGGCCATTATTGCGCCACGTGGTGCCGCCCAACAAGTATATTTAGAAGAGCGCAGAGCCAGGAGAGATCCTTCGCTATTGGAACAAGTAGGCCCGAATCAATACCGACTTCGGGTTTTTCCAATACCGGCTTTGCAAAGCGAATGGGTAGACGGCCGAAAGAAGATTACTAAAGAACAGCTACCGGTACATCTGACCTTACGTTTTGTACTTAAGACTGATTCCAAAGGACATTTGAACTTTCCGATACTCAATGAAAAACGTAAAGTTTATTGGAAAGACAATGAAGATGCTGGAACAAAAGTAGGGCAGTGGTTTCCCGATGAATCCCCTGATTTTACACCCTATATCCTTCAAAGCATCTATTTCGACTCCTGGCATGCCGAACCAATTGCGTTACAGAATTTACCAGAGCTCAAAAAGCAAGAAAAATTAGTGCTCTGTTTTGATGCTTCCTATTCCATGAACAAGGAAATGGATCAGTTAAATCAAGCGCTGGAAGCCTATCCATACAAAGAAAATACGCCTATTTACGCTTATACGAGCTTTGGGCTAGAAAAAAGCGACTGGACTCCTAAGAAGCCGCAATTTCTTGGTGCTATTGATCCATATCAAGCCATTCAAGATGTTCATCAGAAACATCCGAATGCGCATATCTTATTCCTTTGCGATCAAGGGAGTTATGAGTTATTGCCAGAAGTGGCAAGACCCGCTCAAGTGACACAAATGCCTGTTGATATAATCCATTTGGGAAAAATGGCTCCGATTTATGAAGATGCCCTAAATGATTTAGTGATGCAGTCGGGTGGAGATTGTTATGTTTCTATGGAAGAATGGATTGCTTGGGAATCAAGATTACCTACCAATGAGTATGGCAAACGCGATGGCACCATTTATTGGGACCTCCATCGTTTCTTGGACGACACCCTTAATCCAAACAGCGCTGTAATAGCTCCTGCAGCAAGTAAATTGGTACAATCAGCAAGTCGCAAGGCAAGTCAGGAACCTGCGCATCTGGATCTTCTGCATAAATTGGCCACTCGGTACCGATTTGTGAGTCCGTTTTCATCCATGATTTGTCTGGTGAACAATGCCCAAGAAGAAAAACTGAAGCAACTAAGTGAGGGCAATGACCGCTACCAGCGCGAAGTAGAAACGGGAAAAGACAGTGGAAATAGCTTCGACTTTATGGGTGCCAAAGGAGTTCCTGAGCCCGAAGAATGGCTCATGATTATTTTAGGTGCAGGTGCAATTGGTTTTTTGTATTGGAGGGAAAGGAAGAAAAAACGCTTTGATTTTGGATAAATAAGCCTAGTCAAGTCTTCTTTCCTCCGCCCATTCAAGCCCATTGGGTAGTTCAGCACTATTAAATTCGAGATGCAAAACCCGACGTTTGTTTCCATTGATGCTTTTGGATGAGACATGCAGGAGCAAAGGTTTCATTATATGCACATCGCCGGCATTTAATACGCAAATACTTGGGTTGGCATTGCTGCTGATGGTATCAATCTCCTCCAGACTTAATATCCGCTTATGGGAACCACTCAATACTTTTAGTGCTCCATTGTCTTCCTAGGTATCATCAAGATGAATGCGCAGAGTAAAACCTTCATGGAGAACCGATTCGGGAGGTCTCACTCCAAATAAGTCTTCGTTTTTCGTCCACTGACTATAGCCAGGGGTCTCAAGTTTTTGTTTGGTTTGAATGATTAAGTCCTGATGCCACCCTACCTGCCAATTGTGCTGGGAGCTTTTGCTAAATAGAATGGCCTTTCGTGATGAATCGGTTTGGTCATCACATAAGGGGCGGATTCATGTTGAACATGTAATATGATCCTTTGCGCCGGTTCATTCGGGTTCACACTAACCCCTAAAACTTTATCAAAATAAGAACTGATAAACTGGTCATCCTCTAACATTAATAGTGAATTCGTTATGTTCAGCGCTTCTATTCTATCGAGCGCCAAAAGCATATAGGTTACCTTCCCCTCTTTACGCCCGAGTACAAACCAACGATTTCTATATTCCTTTAAGAGTGAAGCTTGGAATGTGAATTCTTGTGATTTTCGTGCTTTAAAGGATTGATATTCTATGGATAAGCATTTTCTCTGCTGTATAGCACGGTATATTGGATCAATAAAATGAATGCCTTTTAATGATTCGTTTTTCTCCAAGTCGATGATTGGGCGCTGATGCGTTTTTGAAACATGAACCTTGTCTTCCAGCTTTTGAACCATGCCAGATAGTTCCTTGAAGTGACTGAAACCTTTAAACTGACGCAATATTTCCACCACCTCGCTTAATTTGCCTAGATCCTGTTGTGTTAAAGGAATATTGGTGATGGAGTATTCTGGGTCTTCATAGGTATAGAACTTTTTCTCCCGAACAATGATAGGGGCATTGTACCCAAGCTTTTCACTGCGCATAAGCTGAATATCCATTTGCACCGTTCGGCGACTTACTCCTTTGTCAATTCCTTCAAATTCATATAAAGCTTCAGAGCAGGAATCAATCAAGTCGTCTATCGTCCAGTTTCTAGCACGGTTTCTCATGCAATTATCAATGGTTTTAAAACGTATCAGAGCATTCCTATTTACTGGCATCTTCAAATATTTTTATAGAAAAAGCGAATATTTTTCATCTACGCAAATAGACTGCGCACTTGTGTATTTGTTTTGAATCGTCAAGCGGAACAAAGGGTTCCAGCGAAATCCTTCACAATCGGGTGGAGGGTTAGCTGGAGAGTTTCGGGAGACAATTAATTTGATCGTTCCTTGAAAAAGAAATTGCTTTCGAGCAAATAATCTTCTCCCAAAAGGAGAGGTGTCTAGAAAGACATTACCAACCCAGGTGAGGGTTTCATAAAGGCCCCACAGTGCCAAAATGGTATGCTGTTAGGTAATGCATTGTCTAGGCTATTGTGTGTCGGAGGTTCGAATCCTCCCCTCGTAAAAGAGGTAACTCAGTTGGTTAGAGTAACAATCTGGCGAAGGGTCAAAAGCCTGAGCAGGTTCGAATCCTGTATTCAAGCAGTTAAAAGCTGCATCAAATGGACTGTAAATCCATCCCAATGAAGTGACCCCTTCATTAAAAAAGGTCAACGAAAGCAAAAGATGGTTTCAGCCAAGGAGTTCGCTCCAAGGCACATTTGAACAGCCGAATCTGACCGGATACCGTGTATTGATATTTAAGTCATCGTTCCGAACCAAATCGGTAGAGCGCTTGAAAGGAGACATACTGAAGGCCAATTCCGCTCGCAAAAATGGAAACCATCTGGCGCTTTTATAAAAATTGAAAAAAATAGAAAGGAGAATAAATATGTTAAAAGTAAAAGTTCAAACAGGTTATTGTGCCGTAGTTTACAAAAATGGCCAAGCACAAAGAGTCATTCAAACAGGAACAGATTGGATAGGCTTCACTGAAAATGTAGTTCACTATTTTATAGGCAATCCATTCCATCCTAAAGAAGGAATAGAGGTGGCTTTAACCCAGGGAGTGGTAAATAAACACCTCCATATCATTGAGGTAAAAGATCAGGAAATTGTATTGCGTTTTGAGCGTGGCCGTTTGATGGAAATACTTTTCCCTGGTATTTATGCCTTTTGGAAAGGTTTTATTGACTATGAATTCAAAACTATTGATAGAAATGTCGTGGAAATTGATGGCGAGGAAATGATGCGAATTGCCCAGTTGACCTTAATGAGCACTTTGGTGCGTAAATTCAGTGTCGAAGCGTATCAATCAGGTGTTTTATTCATCGAGAAAAAATTCATCCGACTTTTAGAGCCTGGTGTTTATTGCTTTTGGGTGAGCCAAACTAATGTGCAAGTAAGTACCGTTGATTTGAGAAATCGAATGATGGAAGTATCTGGACAAGAGCTCTTAACAAGCGACAAAGCCAGCATTCGTATGAGCATGTTTGTTCAATACAAAGTGATTGATATATTGAAAGCCTTGGTTGACAATAATGAGTATGAAAAACAAGTGTATACCGCCTTTCAATTGGCCTTGCGTGAATATGTGGGTACCAAAACAATCGACGAACTTTTGGAGAATAAAGCTTCCATTGCCGACTATATGCTTGTATCCATCAAAGAGAACGCTGCCCAATTGGGTGTAACATGTTCAACCTGTGGTATTCGCGATATTATCTTACCTGGTGAAATGAAAGAAATCATGAACAAGGTATTGGTAGCCGAAAAACAAGCCCAGGCCAATGTGATCATGCGTCGAGAAGAAACGGCAACGACGCGTAGTTTGTTGAATACAGCCAAGTTGATGGATGAAAATGCCACCCTCCTTAAATTGAAAGAAATGGAGTACGTGGAGCGAATTGCCGAGAAAATTGGCACTATCAGCGTGAATGGTAATGGACAAATTATGGCGCAATTGAAAGAAATTTTCAGCGTAACAACTTAAGAACGAGGATTCCTTAGGGAGTCCTTGCTATTACAAAATGAATCAATAATTTAACCAGAAGAAAAATGAAGTATACAGGAAAACAAATGATAGAATTAGGCCTTCCAGAAGGAAGAGCCATAGGAGTTTGTTTGGAATGTTTGAAAAATTCAAGTAAAGAATGGAGTACAGAAGAATTAAGTAGCAAGCTTTTAGCCTTATATGCCAATCCACATGCTTTTACGGAAGACATGGATTTTGCAGCCGTTGCCAATGACTTGATTGCTCAAGATGAAAATGAAATTGCCTTACTTGATACTGCTTTGGAGTACCCGATATATGGGGCAGAAGGCATCGAGGAAGGCGCGTTGAAGCAAATGAATCAAGCCATGCGCTTGCCAATAAGTAGAGCAGGTGCTTTAATGCCCGATGCGCATCAAGGATATGGATTACCAATTGGTGGCGTACTGGCAACTGAAAATGCGATTATTCCTTATGGAGTGGGAGTGGATATTGGCTGCAGAATGTGCATGAGCGTATTTGAACTTCCGGTAGCAATGCTTGAAACGGATTTAGAGCGCTTTAAAATACTCTTGAATCGAAGCACCAAATTTGGGAAGGCTACTTTTAAAAAGCCCCAAGACCATGAAGTACTTGCGAGCAGCCTATTTGCAGAAATTCCAATTGTAAAACAAATGCATGAAAAAGCCATTGCTCAAATTGGAAGCTCAGGTGGTGGAAACCATTTTGTAGAATTTGGAATAACAGAAATTCTTGAAGAGGATGAAAAACTCGGATTGAAGCCAGGCAAATACCTTGGTCTCTTGTCACATTCTGGATCTCGAGGCTTTGGCGCAACCATAGCCGGACATTATACCAAACTGGCCATGGAGAATTGTCGCTTGCCGCATGAGGTAAGACATTTAGCCTGGTTGGACTTAGATTCTGAATTGGGCACCGAATATTGGCTCGCCATGAATTTGGCTGGCGAGTATGCTTCTGCTTGTCACCACCAAATTCACGATAAAATTTCTCGAGACCTCGGATTAACACCAGCTGCAAGAATTGAAAATCACCATAATTTTGCTTGGAAGGAGATCGGCGCAGATGGAAAAGAGTATATTGTTCATAGAAAAGGAGCCACACCAGCTAGCAAGGATGTATTGGGGATAATTCCTGGCTCCATGACTGCACCGGGCTTTATCGTTCGGGGAAAAGGAGTGAAGGAGTCGATTAACTCCGCTGCCCATGTTGCTGGAAGGGCAATGTCGAGAACAAGAGCAAAGCAAACACTAGATCCGAAGATGGTGAATAATCATCTCATAGAAGCCGGAATTACATTAATAGGTTCTGGCTTAGATGAAGCGCCAATGGCCTATAAAAATATCCATGATGTGATGGAAAGGCAGAAAGACCTTATTGAGGTGCTCGGAAGCTTTCATCCGAAGATTGTAAGGATGTGTGGCGATAATCAATTTAGAGAGGTGGATTAGTTTCCACCTTTTTTTTTATGGCTGTTGCTTGCAAATGCTTTCTGCCGTTGCCCCACTAAGCTCAATAGCCTGCTGCCAATAATCTCTTTCCATTGGTACCACCACAATGGCCGTTTTTATATCTGGAAAATACTGAACTTTATTTCCCCAGAAACAGAAAGGAGGATGTCATGACTCCCCAGATTTGCCGCATACGTGGAGTCCATCAAATAATTCAACTGCTTTCTTACCACTACGACTTATTTGCTATAACTTAAATCAATCACTGACGCTTTTTTGATCCGCCTTCGCTAACGCTATGGCAGGCGAAGCTCCTCTTTCGTTCAGCTCATACTTCGCTTAATTTCGGCGGCTGGCATGTTCGCAGAAAAACAGGAATTACTCACTCATACACAAAATATAACACTCAAACATGTTTCTAAGCGTTTCATACATCTTAAACAAAAGAATGGAAGGAGGCCTCTAAGTTCACATCATTATTAAACCCCTATAGTATGAATTTAAAAACCTTACCCTTAGTATTATCAGTGGCCTGCAGTATTTTTGCGAGCAGTGCTACGGCTCAAATTACGATTGAGAAATCCGATTACCCCATCGATAACGCAGAAGGCTATAGAAGGTCTTATGCACGAATCGAAAATCCGAGCAGCTTTGTTACACCGAGCGGTGGAGCTAATATGCTTTGGAATTATCGGGGAACAACAGGGAGTTTCTTAGCCGATTTTAACTACTATACTTCATCCGATCCGTTTTTTAATGGTAGCTTTCATTATGAGGCCGGTAGAGTAGAATTATCTGTATTTGGTGTGCCAACAGATTTCCATCACCGCTTTGATGCCAATGGATATACCGAATTTGCAAAAGAGCAACATGATTCAACCATGTCCTTAACTGATATTACCGGTAAGGCAGGAGATAACATTCATTTCACCGCTGACAAGCAGCTCTATAATGGAGAAGTAGATCGCATTCAGTTTCCGATTGCCTATCAACAAAATTGGTCGGATCAGTCCATTCGCACTACGCCATTTGAGTTAACCATTCAAGACTATGGCATTAACCAAGTTTCTGGCTATCACAAGGCAATTAGCTCATTAGAAAACGAAGTAATTGGTTACGGTAAACTCCTAATGAGTTATAAGGGCGCCAATAGTGATACCATGGAAGTCTTGCTTCAAAAATCCGTTTTAATCGGAATTGATAGTTTTTTTCTGGGCGGAGCACCGGCACCAGAATCGCTTCTGCAAGCGCTCGGCCTGGTTCAAGGATCTGCAGTTAAAATTGTAACCTATAGCTTTTATCGCAAAGGTTGGGGTGATTTATTGCTTGAATTCCGCACAGACTCCGAGACTCCGGGAGCTACACCTTATGGGATGAATTACAGCGTTTATGGTATTGAATACCCTTTAAGTGTCTATAATCCAAAAGCTACAAACGCTTCTATTCGCATGTTCCCTAACCCAAGTGCTGCTGGCTCAAGCCTTCACATGGAATGGAATGAAAGCATACAAGAGGCTGCTTCCTATACCATTATCGACCTTCAAGGAAAAGTATTGGCTACTTGTATGGATCAATCTACCGATGCTAATTCTGCGGAAATTAGATTGCCGAGTCAGATGCCAAAAGGAATCTACTTTGTTCAGGCAAAGAATGCCTCAGGAGCAGTATTATTCCAAAAGAAGTTGGTGATATCTGAATAAACTTTTTCTTCATGGTTTGGGCCCGGCAGAGTTCTGTCGGGCCTTTCCATTAGAAAACATTAATTTTCCTTTTCAGTACTCCTATCGCATGAACGCACAACGTATTTACCCCAAACACATTTTCTTTCGAGCCCTGCTTGGCTTTCTGACAGGTTTAATCATGGCATTAGCTGGTGCACAGGCAGCGGTGTCAAAAGAAGCATTGGATAAAGGAGATACGGCGTTAGTTAGTGAATATTCGAATAAGGCATTGGGTTTTATTCCTCAGGCACCAGATTCAGCCAACTATTGGTATAATAAGGCAACAACTCAGTTAGGCAATGGTTTATGGCCAGGCTCGTACCTAAACTTGCTTTTGAAGCTTAAGCAGATGTACGAAGACCGCTCAGAAAATGAGTCTGCCTTGAAATACACCCATCAGATTCTTGATAATTATCCTTCTCATCGAAATGGCGTTGTGCAGCTATCGGCTACAGCGAGTTATGCCATGATGTATGGCCTTAAAGGGGATACCGAGGAAGCATTTAAAATATTGCGGAGGCAAAAAGTATTTTTGGATTCTTGCCTACGAACAGGTGGTGAGCAGTATTGCGATCTCCATGTTCAATACTATACCAATACGGGAATCTGCTATGCAATTTCAGAGCAACCCACCTTGGCCTTGCGTGAGTTTTTGCGGGGAGACAGTATCCTTCAACATTGCGGTTCAATGCGAATGAAGGCCGAAGTAAACTATTGCCTAGGTAGCATATTTAGTGAGCTTAATGAGCCAGAACATGCCAAATCTTGCTTTAAAGAATTAGAAGGATGGTTTGATAGGGGCGAAGTAGAGTATATAATGACGCCTGCCTATGATAATATGGTTGTATTATACCTTCAATTGGCCCAGTATGATTCGGCAAGGATTTACCTAAAAAAAGGACTCGACTTTTCGCGTAAAATGGGTGATAGCATAAGTGTTGCGTATAACTTTATGTATGCAGCAGATATTGATTGGGATGAGAAAAAGTACCTATCAGCAGAAAAAAATTTCCATATTTCCATAGATAAATTCAAAGAATCGGGCTTTGAAATGATGTACCACGATGTGCAGTATCGTCGCATTTCCTCTGCGCTGGAGGGCGGAATTGCTATCCCTAATATGGGTGAGCTGATTGAGCAGACACTTGCTTATTTTAAAGAGGCAGGGTTGACCTATAAGACATCATTAATTTATAGACAAAGTGCCTTGTTCAAGTTCAAACAAGGTGACTTTAAAAATAGCTACCTGGATTTGGTTCAATACGACTCGCTCAATACCGTATATCAAGAAGGCAATCAGAAAGAAGTTATCGCCTCTATGCAGACGAAGTATGACACCGATTTGCATAAGCGAGAGGCAGAAAAGCAAGCCGCATTAGCAATGGCAAGCATCAAAGAGAGTAAAGTAAAATCAGAGATTGTGTGGATTCTGGCTATTGCTCTGTTCGCACTATTGTCCGTATTTATCGTTTTGTTTCGTCTCTATCAAAAACTAGGAAGCTCCCGACGTGTTGTGGCTGAACAAAAGGCAGGGATTGAGAAAAAAGAGAAAGAGAAAAGTGTATTGCTCAAAGAACTGCATCATCGCGTAAAAAATAACCTACAGATTGTTTCGAGCTTGCTGAATTTGCAGAAAGAGAACGCCAAGGATGAAGCTGCCAAAGGAGCCTTTAAAGAAGGACAAAATAGGGTCGAGGCCATGGCGCTTATCCATCGCTATCTCTACGCTACAGATGAATTAACCAAGCTAGAGCTAGATAAATATCTCAAACAATTGGTGCAGAGTATTGCCTTTTCATATGGCTACCATAAAAATGAAGTAAAGCTCAATTTCGATATCTCCGAGATACCTGTGGATGTGGATTTGGCCATTCCATTAGGATTGATTGCCAATGAATTGGTGAGCAATGTTTTTAAACATGCCTTTAAGGGCGATAGCGCTCCAGAATTAAGCATTCGACTGAAAAATGAGCAAGGACTCATCCTCGAAATAGCCGATAATGGCCCGGGTATTCCAGATTTTGATCACGCGCAAGAAGGAAGTTCCTTCGGAATGGATTTGGTGCATAGCTTATGCAGTCAATTAAAAGCAGAACTTAGTTACCAATTCAATGAAGGGGCGGTGATTCGCCTAAAAATTCAAGAGAAAGACCAAAATACTGATATAACAAGGCATGAAGATACTGCTGCTTGAGGATGAAATGATCGTAGTGCGTGATTTGAAAGCACGACTAAAATCAATGGGGTATGAGGATATCATGTCTTTTGATAATGGTCCGGGTTTTCTAGAACATATCAAGCAGGAGGGGGCAGACCTCTGCTTGGTTGATATCCATATTAAAGGACCGATTGATGGCATTCAAACTGTTCAACAAATCCCCGAAAACAAAAAGATTCCTATCATCTATATCACCGCCCAAGCCGATCATGAAACCTTTACCCAGGCTAAAACCACCAAGCCGGCTGCCTATTTAACGAAGCCCTATAATGCCTTTGAACTTCAAACCAGCATTGAGTTGGCTGTGGAGGCCTTCGAAGAGCACCCTCAAGAGGAGCCAGAAAGCAAAAATATCAAAGTAATTGATGATAAAATCTTCATCAAACATCAAAATCGCTACGACCGAGTAAAGCTAAGTGAGATCTGTTATATGGAAGCCTTCGGAAATTATTCTGAAATCCATACCGAAACCAAGCGGTATACGGTAGTTACTCAATTAGGGAAATTAGAGACTGCATTGCAAGAAGACTTCCTCTTTCGCTGTCACCGATCCTTCATCATCAACCTCAATGCAGTGCTGGGCTTTGATGAGAGTGCTGCTTATGTTTTAGAGAAAACCATTCCCATTGCAAAAAACCAGAGGCAGGAGTTTTTGAGTCGGCTGAGGGTCCTTTAATGGACCATATTTTTTTGGTTCGTGACTTATTTGACAATAGTCGACGCTTGAAAAAAGAGGACTAGAGCTCGTTGATCCAAAGCGAAAACTTTAATTTATCAAATTCAATCTGCGCTTTTTCTGTGATATCTGCGGGAAATATTCGTCTGGCATAAGCAATGCGCCGCTTGGAGAAAAGCAGCATTCATAGGTCATACATACGTCATCAATTGATGATTTATTGAATTTTTTGACTATATTGGGTTAGTTCAAACTGCATTACCTTACCAATGAGGGGTCTAGTTCGGTTTATGTCATCAGGCTTCTCCTAGGATAATTTTTTTTACCGCATTTTGAAAAACAGTACCAAGTTCCTAATATTCTTGGCGTTAAGTTGCTATTGTTTAATGCAATGGTAAAAAATTCTATTGCCCCATAATTTTAGAAAACCGAACAAATATAAATGTCAGAAAAACAGACCAAGTCTCAATCACTACTTGAAAGACGAAAACATGTTGTTGCAAATGGAGTAGGTGTTTTTAATACCGCTACCGTTAAAAAAGCCAAAGGAGCAATCATTACCGATGAGGATGATAATGAATTGATTGATTTTGCTGGAGGAATTGGTGTGGTCAATGCGGGGCATTGTCCGGAATCCGTGGTTAAAGCCATTCAGGAACAAGCAAGCAAGTATATTCATACCAGTTTTAATGTTGTGACTTACGAGCCGTATATTCAACTATGTGAGGAGCTATGTGAGATTCTACCTCATGGAGAGCATACCAAAGCCATGTTGGTGAGCACCGGTGCCGAAGCTGTTGAGAATGCGATAAAAATAGCGCGACAGGCTACGAAAAGACAAGCGGTACTATGTTATACAGACGCTTACCATGGCCGCACTATGATGGCCATGACGCTCACAAGTAAGATTGATTATAAACTTGATTGTGGTCCCTTTGCTCCTGAAGTTTACCGGATCCCATTTCCTAACTATTATCGCTACGGACGAGGGGAGACTTTGGAAGAATATATTGATGGATGCCTGAAAAAGCTCCATGAAACCGCGAAAAACACCGTTGACCCGAACAATCTGGCCGCAATCATTATTGAACCAGTGCAAGGTGAGGGAGGTTTTAACCCAATTCCGCAGAGGTATTTCGAAGGACTTCGGACATTTTGTGATAAACATGGCATTCTTCTTATCGCTGACGAAGTGCAAAGCGGATTTGCTAGAACCGGAAATTGGGCCTCTTGGCAGCATTATAAAGTACAGCCCGACCTCAGTACCTACGCCAAGTCAATGGGCTCAGGCTTGCCAATTGCGGCAGTAGTAGGTAAGGCCGAAATTATGGATGCCGCAGCGCCGGGAACGATTGGTGGTACCTATATCGGGAGTCCTATTGCCTGTGCCGCATCTTTAGCTACCATTCAGTTGATGAAAGACATTAATTTGAATGAACGCGCCATAGAAATAGGGGAAATTGTTACCGCTCGTTTTGAAAAGATAAAAGCACTACACCCTGAAATTGGCGACGTTAGAGGTTTAGGTGCTATGAATGCCATCGAGTTTGTCAAACAGAGCGACCCACAGCAACCAGATGGGGAATTGTGCACGGCTATTGTGAAGGGCTGTGCAGAAAACGGTTTAATTATTATTAGCGCGGGGACCTATAAAAACATCATCCGCATATTATCTCCTTTAGTCATTACGAATGAAATATTGAACAAAGGACTAGCTATTCTAGAAAAAGAAATTATCAAACAAATAAAAAACAAAGTATGAAACCATTTGCCATTGCAGGAATTCAGATGAAGGTGTCAGCCATTCATTCGAACTTAGAAATGATGAAGATTAAGCTAGACATTGCAATGAATCTCTATCCATGGGTTGAAATGGTTGTTTTTAGCGAGCTCTGTGCCTATGGGCCACTCTTGAATAATGCGTATGAGTTACCCGGTCACTTGGAGACGGAAATGCGAAAAATGGCTCAGAAATATGGTATTTGGATACTTCCTGGTTCAGTATTTGAAAAGAAGGGGGATCAAATATATAATACCGCTGCAGTGATCAATCCTCAGGGTGAAATTGTTGACCGCTACAGCAAAATGTTTCCTTTCTATCCCTATGAAGTGGGTGTCACACCAGGAGATGCATTTTGCGTATTTGACGTGCCTGATGTTGGGCGCTTTGGCATTTCCATTTGTTACGATATGTGGTTTCCAGAAACGATTCGCACGCTTACGGTAATGGGAGCTGAGGTGATTCTTCATCCAACTATGACAGGAACCATCGACCGAGATATTGAATTATCGATTGCACGTGCCATGGCCAGTGTTAATCAATGTTTCCTCTTTGATGTGAATGGTCTAGATACCGGAGGAAGTGGTCGTTCAATCGTCTGTGGCCCAGATGGTGGTGTCATGTATCAAGCGGGAAGCACCGAAGAGATTATTCCAATAGAGCTAGATCTAGAACGCGTAACACGCAGCCGCGAACTAGGTATTTTAAGACTCGGTCAACCATTAAAAAGTTTTAGAGATCATATAGGGGCTTTCTCCATCTACCAAGAAGGAGCAAAACATCCCTATTTGGATTCGCTCGGACCACTTATCAAACCGACGAAGCTCGAAAAACTCTCAGAATTACATCAACAGGAGGATGAAATCATACATCACCTTAAATAGAGTATGAAATCATTCCAATCAATCCAATAAATAATTAAACCAAACCAAATGCACTATGGGAATAAGCACTACTAGAAAGAAAGTAACTAAACTTAGACATTATGTAAGTTGGTTTGAAATACCGGCGCTGAACCTGCAAAGGGCAGTTAGTTTTTATCAGTATATCTATGGAATTGAAATGGAAACCACCGAAGCAAGTGGCTATGCCATGGCGCTCTTTCCTGCAGATAAGGGCATAGGCGGGGCTATCGTGGTAGGCGAAGGGAGCACTCCAAGCGAAACCGGCACCCTCGTGTATCTAAATGGGGGTAAAGACCTCGCTCTGGTTCTCGATAGAATTGAAGAGGCTGGGGGACGAGTTATCTTAGGAAAAACGCTCATCAGTGATGATGCTGGCTATTTCGCCTTATTCATTGATACAGAAGGAAATAAATTAGCCCTGCATTCTAATCATTAAACCATGACAAGCCGAAAAAAAGCAATAAGTGCCCCGTATTACAGTATTGGTCAGCTTCGACTTGATAAGTGGAATGAGTTAAAAAACCAAAGCGATGAATTGGCCCTAAGCCGGTTGGGGTCGGCTAATCAACCCAAGCATATTGAGAATATTGCTCGTTTGCTTAAAGACCTATGTAAAGTCGAGCAGTACTTTGCGAACCCAGGCAAAAGCTTGATTGAAAAACTCCTTCGCTCCTTGGAGAATGGGGAATACGCTCTACTAAATCATAGCATTACCAAAATAACGCGCTTGCTCATCAATGATGTGTACAGCGGAAACGCCCATTTTCCAAAGGATGATGATGGGGAGCAATTGGAAACAGAATCCATCAAGGAACAGAATCAAGGGAGCAAAAAGAATTATTTTGAAGTCCTGTTTTTAGAGAACCTCAATTCCATTGATGAAATCACTTTACGGGATAAAATAGAAGAACTCCACGATCCCAATGACCAGTTCATCTATAATGTGGTTGTTCAACATTCTTTTCAAGACGCCCTAATAGCCCTATTTTTTAACCCAAATATTCAGGCTGTGGTGGTACGCTATGCTCCACCTTACCGCTCTACGAATATCACTCCATTGATTAAGCCGTATATCCAAAACGTGCTCAATATCGACTATTCAGATACCCCCGAATCCAAGCTTGGACCAATCATCGGCGATCTCATCAAACAGTTTCGACCTGAATTAGATACGTATTATGTAACGGATACGGCCTTGGGCGATTTGAAGGAGAGTACGCTAGGGACTTTTAGAAGAATCTATTACCGCAAAGAAGATCTGCAGGAACTTCATTTGGCCATTATCCGAGGCATTAGCGAACGCTATAACACACCATTCTTTAGCGCATTAAAGGAATACAGTCAGAAACCGACAGGAATCTTTCATGCCATGCCTATTTCGCGTGGAAACTCCGTATTCAAATCCAAGTGGATCAAAGATTTTGGGGAATTTTATGGGAGAAATATGTTTCTGGCTGAAACTTCCTCCACAACAGGGGGCATGGACTCTTTATTACAACCAACCGGTCCATTGAAAAAGGCCCAGGAAATGGCTGCTGTGGCCTATGGTTCACAGCGTACCTTTTTCGTAACGAATGGGACTTCTACCGCGAATAAAGTGGTATTGCAGGCTTTGGTTGAGCCCGGCGATTTGGTATTGATTGATAGGGACTGTCACAAATCCCATCATTATGGCTTGGTATTATCTGGCGCTTATCCGGTTTATTTGGACTCTTATCCAATCGAACAATTCTCCATTTATGGGGCGGTTCCTTTGGAGCAAATACTAAATAAACTGCGCGTGCTTAAAGCTGCTGGTCGTTTAGACAAGGTGAAAATGCTGCTGCTGACCAACTGTACTTTTGATGGGATGGTTTATAATGTACAGCGGGTTATGGAAAGCGTATTGGCCATCAAGCCCGATATGGTCTTTCTATGGGACGAAGCATGGTTTGCCTTTGCCGGATTCACCTTTACCTATAAGCAGCGTACTGGGATGTATAGTGCCAAAAAGCTACATGACAAGTACAAATCGGAAGCCTATCTAAAGCAGTATAAAAATCATCTAAAAGGACTAAAAGAAGGAGAGGAACCTTCATTGCCTGACCCAGACAAAGTCCGCATCCGTGTATATGCAACCCAGAGCACACATAAAACCTTGAGCAGCTTTCGTCAAGGTTCAATGATTCATATTTGGGATGAAGAGTTTCGGAAAAAAAGCGAGAATACGTTTCTTGAAGCGTATATGACCCACACTTCCACTTCTCCAAACTACCAAATGCTCGCCTCATTAGATGTGGGCAGAAGGCAAGCGCAGTTTGAAGGCTATGAAATGGTGGAGCGTAGCATAGAGCTTGCCATGGTTTTTAGAGCTAAAGTGATCACAAACCCCTTATTGAGCAAGTATTTTGATGTACTCACCGTAAAAGATTTCATTCCTGATCAATACAGACATAGCGGATTGAGCGAATACTATGATGCGGCCACAGGATGGAATCGCATGGAAGAAGCCTGGGAAAAGGATGAGTTCATGCTCGACCCGACCAAAATCACCTTGTTTATTGGAAGAACCGGAATTGATGGAGATACCTTCAAAAACAAGTACCTGATGGATAAATACAATATCCAGATTAATAAAACTTCCAGAAATACCGTGCTCTTTATGACCAATATTGGTACGACCAGAGGAAGTGTTGCTTACCTCACCAAGGTCTTACTAGAAATAGCAGGATCACTCGATATCTATTTTGAATCGCTCAATAAAAGAGAAAAAGAAATTTCTGATTCACGCATACGTTCATTGACCATGGATGTGCCGCCATTGCCTGATTTTAGCCGTTTTCATTCGTCATTCTTGGCAGTACCTGGTGTTCCTGGTGGAAACTTACGCGCTGCCTATTTTCTAGCCTATAATGAAGAAAATTGCGAATATATTTCCATGGCGGACTGTAAAAACGCCCTTGAAGAAGGCAAGGAATTGGTGGCATCATCCTTTGTAATACCCTACCCACCTGGCTTTCCTGTTCTGGTGCCAGGACAAGTAGTAAGCAAAGAAATCATCCGCTTTATGCTTGCCCTAGACGTATCGGAAATTCATGGATACCGAGCTGATTTAGGACTTCGCGTTTTCCGTGATTCCGTATTAAATCGCCAAAAAACTTCCACAGCCATGGGGGCTCTTGGTGCACATAAAAAGAAATAGAACTTAAAACAAACCAAACATGAAGAACATGAATATCAAACAAAAAACAAAACCTAAAACTACCCTGTTAAAAGGAGTATCGGATATACGTCGTTATTTCTATAAAAATGAAGAACCTATTTATTTTCTCAGTGCCACAAACTTTAACCTTTTAGGGGCAGATGAGTGGATCAAAGGCTTCAAGTTTATTAGTCATATTGAATGTTTTGATGGCTATCATCCGAATGTATTTTCTCCCAAACAGGAAATTCCACACGACGATTTCGAGAGCATCGAAGACATCAATAATTACTTGCTTCAACACCCAGAAGTTCAGGCTTATATCGAGTCGCGTAAGGTAAACGGGAAAGCAGGCAAGATCATGTTCTTGATGTTTAATGAAAAAACAGAGAAGCTGGCCAAAAAACTGGGGCTCGAAGTCATTTTCCCGAGTGCCGAAATGCGCACGGCCATGGACAATAAGGTGAATACCAACCGTATTGCTGAAAAGGCAGGTGTGCCTTGTGTGCCTTATGTTTTGTCGCCCGTGAAGAACTATAAACACTTGACGCAGGTATCCAAGAAAGAGCTGGGCACAGACCTCGTGGTGCAAACGCCTTTTGGTGATTCAGGACATACTACCTTTTTCATAAAAAATGAGGAAGATTACCTAAAGCATGCCGAAGAAATTGAGCAAGAAGATGAGGTAAAAATCATGAAGCGCATCAATTGCCGCGGTTCTGCTATTGAAGCTTGTGTAACAAAGAATGGGACCATTGTGGCGCCACTTATGACGGAATTGGTAGGTTTTGAAGACCTTACTCCCTATAAAGGAGGCTGGTGCGGTAATGAAATCTATCCCGAAGCATTTACTCCTTCAATCCGTAGACAGGCGAGGAGGTTTACCCAATTATTCGGTGATCAATTACGCAAAGAAGGGTATAAGGGATATTTTGAATTAGACTTCCTCATCGATCAGGACAATGGTGAAATTTATCTTGGCGAGCTTAATCCACGCGTAACAGGAGCTAGTTCGATTACCAACCACGCGGTATTTGCATTGGCTGATGCACCTTTGTATCTCTTTCATATTTTGGAATGGATGGATGTGGAGTATCAACTCAATGTGAATGCATTAAACGACCGCTGGGCGAAGCAAGCCAATATTGATAACTGGAGTCAGATGGTCGTGAAACATACACGCGATACGATTGAGCATGTTCATGCAGCTCCTGTTTCAGGTATCTGGCATATGTATGATAATGGCTATATCGAATTTAATCGGATGGATACACATAGACGCGCAGTGGAAACGGAAAAAGAGGCCTTCTTTCTGCGGATCACCAAACAAGGAGATTACTTGTATGAAGGAGCGGATATGGGTATTATCGTGTCGCGAGGCAGGATGATGACCGACGATTTTGAACTAACGCCAAGAGCCAAAAACTGGATTGCCTCCATTAAGGCACAGTATTCATCTGAAATGGTGGAAGACAAGCGTGAACAAATAGAACTCAAAGGTAGTTTAACCAAGTAGTTACAGACAAAATGAAGCGCTGTTTTACATCCATAATGGAGCTTGAAGCCGGTGTTAAATGGCGAAAGTTATTTGAGGAACGATGGCCAGCCTATCAGCATTGGCTCAAGGCCAATAGTCCTTTTGCCGATTCGAAAACCTCCTTGGCGGCTTTGACTACCTATATGCCTGAAATGTTGGAGAGTCATTCACGGTTTTGTTCGCTTGTTGATGCGGATGATATGGCTGCGGCATTTTTAACAGGATTTCAGCCACCAGCCTATTTTAGTGCTTGTTCACAGGCTGTTTCCACCATGAAGGAGGTGCAGTTGATTCGCAACTACGACTACCATGCTGATCGTTTTGAAGCTAATTTATTGATGACTTCGTGGAACGGTAAAAAAGTGATTGCCAGCAGTGATTCCTTGATAGGAGTTCTTGATGGAATGAATGAAGATGGACTCACCCTTTCTCTGACTTTCGGAGGGAGAAAAGTAATTGGTTTTGGCTTTGGTATTCCTTTTATCCTTCGTTATATCCTCGAGTTTTGCAGTACGGTAAATGAAGCGGTGGAAGTATTGCTACGCGTGCCTTCGCATATGGCTTATAATGTGACGATTACGGATAAATCAGGACAGGTTAAAACCGTGCAAATCGCGCCAGATAAGAGCGCTCACGTTTCAGATATTGCCTTTGCCACCAACCACCAAGAGAACGTTGAATGGAAGGAAAATGCAGATTTTAATCAAACCCTAGAGCGTGCCGCACATATTGAAAAGCTGCTCAATAAAGGGAAGTCTGAGAAAGTACTCATCCGTGAGTTTTTAAAAGCGCCTCTTTATAATACCCGCTTTTCAGAAGGCTTAGGCACCCTGTATACCGCAGTATACAGTCCAATGAAGGGCGAAGTACAATTGCATTGGCGAAACGATCAAATGACCCAGTCGTTCGATGCGTTTACCGAGGAGAAAAAAATTATTACTTTTCAAAAGTTAGAACAATCATCCAATTAATAGCAGGACGAAAATGACCACAGAATCACAAACAGAATTTACCAGCACCAATCCGTATACCGGAGAAATTATAGCTCATTATCCTGCCCAAACACCTACCGAAACACAGCAAGTGCTCGAAAAGGCTCAAGTGGCTTTCGAATCTTGGCGCAATATGCCTTTGAAAGAACGCGCCAAATTAATGAAGAAAGCAGGGCAGGTGCTCAGAGATGGAGTAGAGGAATATGCCAAAATGATTACCCTAGAAATGGGGAAGCCTATTGCTGAATCACGCGGAGAGATCAAAAAAAGTGCCTCGGCCTGTGACTATTATGCCGATAATGCCGCCGCTTTTCTAGCAGATGAAATCATCGAAACGGATGCGCAAAAAAGCATGGTTAAGCATGATCCTATTGGGACTGTCTTGGCTATCATGCCTTGGAACTTCCCCTTCTGGCAAGTCTTTCGTTTTGCCGCACCGACCCTCATGGCGGGGAATACTGGAATATTAAAACATGCTTCAAATGTATTTGGATGCGCCAAACAGATTGAAGGCATATTTATAAAAGCAGGGTTTCCAAAAAACGTTTTTCAGAACTTACTGATTCATCATGACCATACAGAGAGTCTCATCGCCCATGATTCCATAAAAGCGATTACTCTTACAGGTAGCGAAAGGGCAGGCTCATCCGTTGCAGCATTGGCAGGGAAGTATTTGAAGAAATCGCTCCTAGAACTCGGTGGAAGCAATGCCTTTATTGTCTGGGAAGATGCTGATATCGATAAAACAGTAGCTATAGCCGTTACTGCCAGAATGCTCAATGCCGGGCAGAGTTGTATCGCCGCGAAACGCTTTATTCTGGTGGGAGATATGTATGATAGGTTTGTGCCGAAATTCATTGAAGCGGTCAAAAATCTTCGTTCAGGAAATACCCTGGACGATAGCACGCAAATTGGCGTATTGGCGCGAAAAGACCTCGCTGACCAGCTGCATTCTCAAGTAACACGTTCTGTTGATGCCGGAGCGGAATTATTGCTAGGAGGGAAGCAAGATAATTGTTATTACGCACCAACCGTTCTCGGTAATGTAAAGCCAGGAATGGCTGCCTTCGACGAAGAAACATTCGGACCCGTAGCCACAATGATTCGGGCCAAAGACATTGATGAGGCCTTTGAATTAGCCGGAAATTCTAAATTCGGACTCGGTTTGACTGTCTGCACAACAGATATTGACAAAGCCCTAAGTATGTCATCACGCGTGAGCGATGGCGCCTATTTCATCAATGAGCTCGTCAAGTCCGACCCACGCTTGCCCTTTGGAGGTACCAAAACTTCCGGTTATGGCCGTGAGCTAGGCAAAGATGGTATGATGGAATTCATTAATCGCAAGACGATATACGTTAAATAGAGAAATGGCGTTTTACGCCGTCGCTAGAAAAAAGCTAGCGCCTCCGCTATAGCTTCAGCGTACGGGGTCGAGGACAGCCACCATGACTATGTGCGCCAAGCGCTAGCGGAGGAGGATGCTCTGTGCTCTGTGCTCTGTGCCATTTCCACGCCGATCAAGCTTCGTCTTTCGTGGTACGGATCAAGCCCATTCCGGAGGCGAAAAACACAAAGCCCAAAATCCCGAAAGTAATAAGAGTACGGTAATCACCATTATCCTTGCTATTTACGAACCAAAATGCGGCATAAATAAGTCCAGCAATTCCTAATACTGTCAGCACTGTTCCAAAAATTCGTTTGATATTCATAAACAGCTTCTTAAGCTAAGGGCAAAGGTGACTCCGCTAAAGCATAATTCCCTAACACAAAAGGGATAAAGGTTTGTATAATTCCTATGTTTTTAATCGACGGGTTGAGGTTACGAGATTGAGTGGTTGGGAGTTTTCGAAACCGCCAGATGAACAGACCGTCAGACTACCAGACTAAGAAGCCTTGTCAGTTCGACCGTTTGCACCATTGCTTTAGCGAAGGTGCAGTGGCCTAATGAAGCTTTCGTCTACGGCCAGTCGATAACTTGAACCGAATACGCGATAAATCGCGCACCTACGATAGTGCAATTTTCTTATACCACGATGCCTGCGAGATATTTACTTTCTATTTCTCCAAGAATTACTAACAGGGTTAGGAGATGAAACTTGACTTTTGGTCCCGACACGTGTCGGGATTGGAGCTTGGCCATTAAAATTTAAATTCCAGATTGAAACACACATTAACCAAATGCATTGACTCCAGCTATTTTGAATTCATCGAAGCAGAACGAGTGAGGGTTGAGAAGAAGATTGGCTATAAAAGGCTTGGGAGATATGTCGTGAAGAGTATATAATAGAACGTATGGAGGTTCTAAACTAGCGTTAGAACGCTTGAAGGTTCTAAAATAGGAGCTACAATTATAAGCTGTAGCAAGAAGGGCTAGAATAGTTAGAGTAGGAATAAAAGCAGTTATTAGAACCCTATAAGGTTCTATTTGTTGTTTAGAACCTTAGAAGGTTCTAAATTAGAGGGATGATTACAAGAGCAGTAATAACAGGAGATATTATAGCATCTACTAAAACCGATTTGAATTATAAGGAGGTAATAGAAGATATTGCTGCAGATATACAAAAACATGATCCTTCATTTAGAATGGAACTCTATCGAGGTGATACCATTCAAATGCTAGTAAACAAGGCGGCAGATGGACTATTCATATTACTGGTAGTAAAAGCAGGATTACGGAGATACAGCAGAGGAAAAGGAAGTATTAGTGTTAAAACGCTATTGGATGCCCGGTTATCGCTAGGAATAGGGAGTGTAAAAGAGGAAAGCTCAGATGGCGCTTTGGCAAGCATGAACGGGGATGCTTTTATAAATTCCGGAAGAACATTGGATAAAATGAAAGCCGAAGGAGCTTTTATCAAAATCACCACTGGTCACGAAGGAATGGATCTTGAATTTGCTGCGGTAGCACCATTATTAGAAGCCATTACCCAGCGCTGGAGTAGCAACCAAGCAGAAGCTATTTATCCTTACCTACTCAATTCAGCAACACAAGCACAAATAGGGCATACGCTCAATATCTCTCAACGAGGTGCGGGAAAAAGACTCGAAACTGGCAATATTGACAATATTCTTCGATATAACGACTATTTCAAAAAACGACTAACATGGAAACTGAAAATATAGACATACTATTTCGGCTTTTAATTGCTCACATTTTGGCCGATTTTATCTTTCAGGGCAATATCATGGCCACTGAAAAAAAGAATGGCTTGGCCTCCAGATACTTTTATCTTCATGTTATAAATGTTGGTATTTTAACCTACATACTACTTGGACAGTGGGCTAACTGGCAAGGGCCAGTTATAATTATGGTCATTCATGGCATCATAGATTTTATAAAGACCCAAATAGAATCAAAAACCAAATGGGCCGAAAATAGTAGATCGTACCTATTTGTCATTGATCAATTCCTTCATGTACTTACCCTATTAGCATACTGGATCATCACAAACAAGGCCATACAAGACTGGACTGTATTTGAAGAATTATTCATCAATCGGATATTTGCCAATCAAGATACGCTCATTATCGCGACTGCCTACTTGGTCATCACTATGCCAGTAGGGATACTCATAGGCTTAATAACCAAAAACTGGCAAGCAGAAATAGCCGAGGATGATCATAAAATGGTAGAAAAAGACTCTAAAGTATACATTCCCGAACAAGAAAGCTTGAAAAATGCAGGCAAAACTATTGGCATAATCGAAAGGGCATTGGTTTTGACCTTTGTACTGATGCAGCAATATCAGGCTATTGGCTTTTTGATAGCGGCCAAATCGGTCTTTAGGTTTGGTGATCTCAAAGAGTCTGGTCAGCGCAAACGAACAGAGTACATTCTCATCGGTACGCTACTCAGTTTCATGCTTGCGTTTTTTATTGGCATCATAGCACAATTTTTAATCAAAATATTTTAGCGGTCAAATCAAATAGCCATTGTCTCCAGCTATTTTGAATTCATCGAAGCAGAACGAGTTAGGGTTGAGAAGAAGATTGGCTATAAAAGGGCGGAGAGATATGTGGTTAGGTAATTATTTTTTCTCTAAACTACAGGTCTTGATAAAATATTTCAGGAATTGATCAAGGCGGCAACAATAAAGGAAATGTTGCATTTATCACTTGAATCCACCATTGTTTTTCAGGTTCCGGTGCCGTATTCAAGGATGGGTGTTGCACTATTTGATCAATTTTTTAAAATTACCCTATAATTAATATTATGTTAAATAGAATTTGAATGAATCCACCCTATAGTGCCTTATCGATTGTTTCATGCTTTCTTTATGCTGACTGGAAATTTTCTGAGATTCTCTCCCTTAACTTAAACTGACTACCCTTTCAAAATTTTAATATTCCCCATAGTATACAGATTAGATCCAAATATGCGATTCTAAGCGATTAGGAATATTGGCTGAATTCTGAAGAAATGATCTTGAGTAGAAAATATTTTATAAATGCTTGTTTACAATAAGCTGATTCTAGCCAGCCATTGCACGTTCTCTGGTGTACACGCTCAGTGACCGGCATTCAATTTTGCTATGGTCTATTGATCCTTTTTTCGCTGTGAACTATCGACAGTCGACCGTGGACTTTTTTTTGCCATGGTCCCTGGTCTTTTTTGCGGCCCATTGCTTTCGCCGGCCTAAAATTTCCCGCAGATCAACGCAGAAAAGGCGCAGATTACTTTCTAGTCAATTGATCAATTCGCTTCGGACCAACAATCTATGGTCCATGGTCTATCGACTATGGTTCTTTTTTGCTGTGAACTGACAACCGTGGACATTTTTC